>Ga0207152_1034_pt1 | contig 26523 bp, 18 predicted proteins | sample Alteio_BWMinHeat_30_FD_153590 | JGI IMG/M metagenome (GOLD analysis project Ga0207152, IMG submission 153590) | Enriched cells from forest soil in Barre Woods Harvard Forest LTER site, Petersham, Massachusetts, United States -... | ecosystem: Environmental > Terrestrial > Soil > Temperate forest >... | reverse complement strand
AGAGCCCACTGCCGAAGACTCGTTCGCGGCCATACGTGACCGGAGGAGGTTCGGAATGGCGATGGCCGCGATGATCAAAATGATCGCCACGACGATCAGCAACTCGATAAGAGAAAAACCCTTTTGTTTCTTCATGATGCTTGAATCTCCTTGAGATATTTTATGGTGCCAGAGCACACCTACACTAGGGCAAGCTAGAGGCCAATCTCCCCCACCTGGGGCAGAGGATCCCATATTATGTATCTAACTGAAATAAAATGAGTTAATGCTGTGTTACAGGCTGTAACAGCATCTTGAAGAAGTGCTAGCGCGGGAGAAGACCGGTCTGGTTGACGTTTTCTGTCCATAAGAGAAAGCACAAAACGTCACATCAACGGCGGCTCCCTTTTGGCGGGTCAAGATACAAGCAGATCGCTGGTTGGCATCTTCGGTTGCGAAAATCAGAGCAATTACGGTGCGGGTTCCTCCAGAAGCGAGGGCGGATGGGAAGAAGCAAGATTTGGCTCAGATGAGTATTGGTCTATTGCGCAACGAAACCACCCGCTAAGAAGCCCCACCCGGCTGCCGCGGATACAATTGTTAAAAAGAGAACTCATTCGGAATGGCGGCTCTACGGAACCATAGAACCAGAAACGGCTGCCCTTGCCCAAGGAGCCATGATGTCCAGTATGGAGAGCATTCGATCCACAGAGAGTTCGATCTCGTCGCGCATTCTTGATCGTCCGGCAATCACTGCGGTGATTCTCGGAGTAGCGGCGCTGTCGCTCTTCTTGGTCGGCATCGGCAGGCCAGCAAAGATGCACTACGATGAGAACCTTTATGTTCCCGAATCCAAAACCTTTCTCCTCGGATCGATCGACGAAAGCACTCGAATTCACAATTTAGCGAAACCTCCTTTGGGAAAGATGATCTTGGCCATTGGCATGAAAGCTGCCGGGGATAACCCTCTTGGCTGGCGAGTTGCCGCCGTGTTGTCAGGCGCGCTGACTTTGGTCGCCGTCTATCTTTGGACGCTTCTGCTTTTGCGCGATTCTCGCCTTGCTTCCTTTGCTGCCGGGCTGACTCTCTTCAATAATTTTCTCTTCGTGATGTCGCGCATCGGCATGATGGATGCATTTATGATGGTCTTCCTGATGTGGAGCTTAGTGGCGTACACCGCGGCGATTGTTCTCGATCTCGGTGCAGGCAGACGCAGGTTTCTATTCATTTGCTCTGGTGTCTTGATAGGGCTAGCCGGCGCCTGTAAGTGGAACGCTATTGACACTCTCGCAGTCCTTTTCGTGGTGAGTTTCGCGCTGCTCTGGGTGGCACGCCGCTCGCCCACGGATTCCATTTCGTCTCTTTCCCGCCACGCGCGAAACATTCGACAAATCGGCGTCCTGACTCTGCTGCTCGGCCTAGTCGTTGCGCCCATCACTTCCTACCTTCTCACGTACTGGCCGCTGTGCCGGATTCTCCACCGGCCTTTCAGCATTTCTGAGTTGATAGCCATGCACCGCTACAGCTGGTATATCTGCACTACTTGGGTCTCCAACCCATTCACTACTGCTGCTTGGTACACCTGGCCGCTAAAAATCAGCCCCCACCGCGCGCTATCCTATTTAGTTGGCAATCCCGTTGTCACGTGGGGCGGCTTGGCAGCACTATTCTTCTGTCTGTGGCGTTTTTGGAAAACCTTCGCCTTGCCGGAGGGATTGGTTCTTCTCCTTTACGCGGCTAACTTTCTTCAATGGGCCGTGACTCCCGAAAAGGGCCTTTTTTATTATTACTACTACCCGGCTGTGATGATCCTGGGAGTGGCCATCGCGCTCGCCCTGCGCAGCCTGCCGCGCAGCATCTTCGGCGTCCGTGTCAGCCTGGTTGTATTGGTGGCCGCGGCCGTCGTTTTCTTGTGGTGCTACCCTCGAATGGCACATTTGGATACGCCATGGGACTGCGCTCTCGGATGCTGGCCGTGAGACAGCCTATAGGTTGTGCTTTTTGGCGTAGTGCCGGAAGGAACGGTAGCTGATGTTGAGCAGTTCGGACGCACGAGTCCGAACGCCCTCCGCTTTGGCCAACGCACCTTGGAGGTATCGGCGTTCGGCCTCGGCAATCTGCTTCTCAAAATCAATTCCCTCAGATGGAAATTCAGTCATCTGGCCCCCCGGCGCACCGTTGAACGATGCTCCCGAATAACCCGCGATGCGGTCTGGCAAGACTCGCAAGGAAATCTCCCTCCCCGTCTCCAGTGCCACGGCGCGTTCCATGGTGTTCTCAAGTTCTCGGACGTTTCCGGGCCAATCATAGGATTCGAGACGCGTCATTGCTTCCGGAGATATGCCCTCGATGGGTTTTTCCATCGTTTTCCGAAAGCGCTCAAGAAAGTGACGCGCCAGAAGCGGGATGTCCTCGCGACGATCACGCAGGGGCGGTACCAGGATGGGAATGACGCTGAGCCGATAGTACAAGTCTTCGCGGAACCGGCCTTCTGCGATTTCCTTTTCAAAATCCTTGTTGGTAGCGGCGATGATGCGGACATCCACATCCGCCTCCTCGGTACTGCCGATCGGTCGAACTTTCCCCTCCTGCAGAACTCGATATAGCTTCACCTGCATGGTGAGGCTCATGTTTCCGATCTCATCCATGAAGAGCGTGCCGCCATGGGCCGCCTGGAAAAGGCCCTGGCGGTTTTCATTCGCACCCGTGAAGGCGCCCTTCATGTAGCCAAAGAGTTCAGATTCCAGGAGCGTCTCGGGGAACGCGCCGCAGTTGATGGTAATAAAAGGGGCCTGCGCACGAACGCTGTTTTCATGAATGGCGCGGGCCACCAGTTCTTTGCCCGTTCCACTTTCCCCGGTGATGAGCACGCGGCTGGTTTGAGGAGCGACGGTCTGAATCATGTCGAAGATCGCGCGCATGTTGGCGCTCTGCCCGATAATGTTATCCAGCCCGGTAAGCCGGCGGAGTTCCCGGCGCAGATAGCCCGCTTCTTTCTTCCATTTCAGGCTTTCCGACACTTCATGAACGGCCATGCGCAATTGATCGACGAGGGAGTCGCCCTTGACGACATAACGGTCTGCGCCCGAATTGAGAGCTGCGATAGCGGTGTCCAGGGCAGGAAGAGCGGTCATCAAAAGGAAAAAAGAACCCGGGGCGATCTCCTTTGCAAATTTGAGGAGGTCCACTCCGCTTTCTCCCGGCATGCGGACATCCGAAATGATGATGTCGAAGATTTGCGATTCCAGCTTGCGCTTGGCGGCCTCCACGCTATGCACCACTTCGACGCGGTGGCCTTCCTTGCGAAAGGTGATTTCCAGCAGCTCGCCGATGGATTTCTCATCGTCAACGACGAGAATGTGGGGCATTTCCCGCAACGTTTCCTTGACTGCTGCTTTCGTTCCTTGCATGGCGCCTCACGCAACTCGCGGCAGCTCGACGATAAACTCTGCGCCGCGGTCTTTCTCTGAAATAACGCTGATCTTCCCGCTATGTGCTTGCACGATCTGATAGACGATGGAGAGGCCAAGCCCCGTACCGCCTTCGAACCCCGATTGCAGCGGCTCGAAGATCTTGGCTCTTTGTTTTGGATCCAGTCCGATGCCCGTGTCGCGGAAAGCGATGCGCAGCCAAAAAGGATGGCGCTCGAGCTTCACTGTGAGCGTGCCCCCGTCCGGCATGGCCCGCAGGGCGTTGTCGCAAAGATTCCAGAAAACTTGTTTGATTTTGTTGGAATCCACCCGCGCACGCAGCTCGTGGCCGTTGAACGAGCGGACGATCTGGTATTTGGCGCCGATTTCCGGTTTCTTCTCCATCAGCGTCAAAGTCTCGTCGAGGAGTCCGCGGACATCCGCTTCTTGAAACTCGTAACTTTTCTCTCTCGAATAGTTAAGGAAATCGGTGATGATGGCGTTGAGCCGTTCGGATTCCCTGCTGACAATGTTCACCAGGCGTTTCTCATCTTCTTCCAGCGGCACAAGGCGCGCCAGCTCCTTGACCGCGCCAGCCATGGCCGTGAGCGGCTGGCGAATCTCGTGCGCAATAGCGGCGGAAAGACGTCCCAGGGCAGCCATGCGCTCTTTCGTCGCAACCTCCTGCTCCAGGCGGCGTAGGTCGGTGAGGTCCTGAAAGTTGAAAACATACCCGCTGCGATGCGCATCCCGCGAGCGTAGAGGAGAGATGCTGATGCCCAGGTATCTCTGTTCGCCGGTGGGGGTGCGAAAGTCAATCTCTTTGCGGAGCGAAAGCCTTTCCGCGTCCGCGTATTGGCCCGGGAGCCAGAAGTCCGCGTTCAAATCTTGCAGCTTCTTGCCTTGAAGATCGGCAAAGTGCAACCCAAGAATTTCCTCACCGGTGCGGTTCAGCAGCAAGATGCGCCCGCCAAGGTCCGTGGTCAGGAGTCCGCCGCGCATGGAGTGGATGATGTCCTCGGTGAAGTCCTGCAGACTGAGGAGTTCCTCGCGTTTCTCCTCCAGCTCCACACCCTTGCTGCGAACCGATTGCGCAAGGAGGCTGGCCAGGTAGGCCACCGCGAGAAAGCCCAATAGATTCATCACCAGCCAAGTGCGCAAGCTTTCGGGAGTCGGAAGGATCGTGTAGGTGTGGGGAATCCTCTCGGTATAGGCCAGAACGGTCATCGCGGCGAGGAGGATGAAACAGGCCGAAGTAATCAGGAAGGCGATGCTCCGGGAAAACAGGATGCTCGCGACAATGATCACCAGCAGGTACAGCGAAATGAAATAACTCTCCTGCAGACCCGTCCCATACACCAACAGCGAAATCATCACCACATCGCCAGCCACCTGCAGACCGCCATGCCAGCGGGCTTGGGGGACCCAACGTAGAAGGATGAGGTGAAGAATTCCTAGCGTTAACCAGAAAATGATCAGGGGAAGGAAAAAACGGTTAGTGCTGAAGCCCGGGATGTACTGCGGCCAAACAACTCCGACGCTCAGGATCAGGGTGATCGTCAGGAGACGAACACGCGTCAACCAATCCAGCCATTCCCTTGTGGCAAAACTCTTGTCCATGGCTCGCCCGCGTTTTCACCCCCGGTTGCAGGGCAGACTCAAGTCCTGGCAGGAAAAGCGGAGGGCCGGGAGAAACTTCCCTGCCCTCCGCAAAGAGGTTAGCGCCGCGCGAGCCGAAGCCCGGTCTAGTGCATCGAGCTCAGTTTGCCGATCAGCGAGAAGAGCGGCAAGTACATGGAAATAACCACGCCGCCGACGATCACGCCCAGAAACACGATCATGATGGGCTCGAGGGCGGTCAGCAAGTCCTTCACCGCGGCGTCGACTTCTTCTTCGTAGAAATCGGCGATCTTCTGGAGCATCGCGTCCATCGCGCCGGTCTGTTCGCCGACCGCGATCATCTGCGTGACCATGCCGGGAAACACTTCGGAATCTCTCAATGGTTCCGTAAGCGACTTGCCTTCTTCCAGGGATTTTCTCACTTGCTGCAAAGCCCTTTCGACCACGGCGTTTCCAGCCGTCTTCGCGGTAATGTCGAGACCTTCAAGGATAGGCACACCGCTGGAGATTAGTGTTCCGAGCGTGCGCGTAAACCGTGCCACGGCGATCTTTCTCATCAAAACGCCGAGGACCGGCAGCTTTAGAATGATAGTATCGAGGATGAAACGGCCTTGCGGGGTGCCATACCAGACCTTCAGGCCGAAAATGATACCCGCGCCGGCCACCAGGATGAGGAGGCCAAAAATGCTGCCGACAAATTTGCTCAACGCGATAACGATTTTTGTGGGAAGCGGGAGGTCTACACCAAGGCCCGCAAACAACGTGGCGAAAATCGGAACGACCTTCCAGAGCAGCAGGGTGATGACGCCGCCGGCGACGGTCAAGACGCCGACCGGGTAGACCAGAGCGGACTTCACGGCGCGCTGCAGCTTGACGTTCTTTTCGATGTACGTCGAGAGGCGCTGCAGAATGGTGTCGAGAATACCACCGGTCTCGCCCGCCTCCACCATGTTGACGTACAAGGCGTCGAACGCTTTCGGGGAACTGCGCATGGCCGCCGAGAGCGTGGCGCCGCCTTCCACCTGCCCGCGTGTGTTGACCAGGATTTTCTGAAAGAATTTGTTCTCCTGCTGGCTCGCCAGGATTTCGAGACACTGCACCAGCGGCAGACCGGCGTCGATCATGACCGAGAACTGGCGCGTGAAGATGGCTAGCTCCTTGGCCTTCACGCTGCCCCCGAATTGGGGCATGTTGAATTCCTTGCCCTTCTCGGTCATCTTCGTCGCCGTGATCTGCTGCCGCTTCAGCAGGTTCGCCAGTTCTGACTTGTTGGCAGCGGTCATGACACCGCTGACGCTGGCGCCGGCGCGGCTGGTTCCTTGATATTTATAATCCGGCATGTGATGTCCTCCTCGGTGCTTTAATCTTTCTGCCCCATGGGCGTTCAGAAATCAAAAAAATCCTAGCGCTTGCTCGCAACCGGCGCCTTGTTGCTGCTCCCGGGCGTGGAAACACCGCGGTTGATCATGTCCTGCAGTTCATCGGGATTCGATGAACGGGAAATCGCCATGTCCAGTGTGATCATTTTTTGGAAGTAGGCGTTCGCAAGACCCTGGTTGAAAGTTTGCATGCCCGTCTGGCCCGTGCCTGTCTGCATCGCGGAATAAATCTGATGAATCTTGTCTTCGCGGACCAGGTTGCGGATAGCCGGAGTCGGAATCAGAACTTCCATGATCATGGCGCGGCCGCGTCCGTCAGAGCGCGGGAGCAGCGCTTGGCAAAGAATGCCCTCAAGCACCATGGAGAGCTGTGCGCGAATCTGCGGCTGCTGGTGCGAGGGGAAAACGTCAATGATGCGGTTGATGGTCGACGCCGCCGAATTGGTGTGCAGCGTGGCAAAGGTCAAGTGGCCCGTTTCGGCAATGCGCAGGGCGGATTCGATGGTCTCCAGGTCGCGCATTTCTCCGATCAGCACGACGTCCGGGTCTTCGCGCAGCGCGGCGCGGAGTGAGTTCGCGAAGGAATGCGTGTCCGCATGAACTTCGCGTTGGTTGACAAGGCATTTCTTGTGGTTGTGAAGAAACTCGATGGGGTCCTCGATGGTAATCATGTGCTCTTCGCGTTCGCTGTTGATCTTGTCCAGCATGGCAGCGAGCGTGGTCGATTTACCCGATCCTGTGGGTCCGGTGACCAGCACAAGGCCACGCGGTTTGTCGCACAATCCCTTCACTACCAGCGGCAAGCCGAGAGCGTCGAATCCCTTAATCTCCCAGGGAATGGTTCGGAAGACCGCGCCCACCGCGCCCCGCTGATTGAATACGTTGCCGCGGAAGCGCGCCAGGTTCTTCAAACCGAAGGAAAAGTCCAGCTCCAGGTTTTCTTCGAAGCGGTGCTTCTGGGCATCCGTCAGAACGCTGTAGGCCAAGGATTTCGTATCCGCGGCCGTGAGCGGGGGCATATCAAGCGGACGAAGCTTTCCGTGCACGCGCACGCGCGGCGCGCTGTTCGTGGTGATGTGGAGGTCGCTGCCCCCCATTTCGATCATCTTCTTCAACAATTCGCTCAGTGTGATTCCAGCCATCGCTCACCTTCTCTTCTATAAGACCGTTTCGCGCAGGACCTCTTCCATGGTGGTCTGCCCCAGGGCTACCTTCGTCAATCCGCTGCGCCGGAGCGTCAACATCCCTTGTTCGATCGCTTTCTTCTTGAGTTCCAGGGCGGAAGCGCCTACCAGGATCAGTTCGCGAAGTTCGTCGTTGATTTCCATCACTTCGTAAAGACCGGTGCGGCCCTTGTAGCCGCGCTTGTTGCAAGTCGTACAGCCCTTGCCGTGATAAATTTTAGTCGTTTTTACTTCTTCGGGGGTATACCCGGCATCGATGAGCGCCTGCTGTGGAACTTCCAGCTCTTCCTTGCAATTCGAACAGATGCGGCGCACCAGGCGCTGCGCGCAAATCAAGTTCACCGAAGTAGCCACCAGGAAAGGCTCGATACCCATGTTCATCAAGCGGCTGATGGTTGAAGGCGCATCGTTAGTGTGCAGCGTGGATAGGACCAAGTGACCCGTTAGCGCCGCCTTGACCCCGATTTCCGCGGTTTCAAAGTCGCGGATCTCGCCGACCAGAATGATGTTGGGATCCTGCCGCAGGAAGGCGCGAAGGGCGGCCGCAAAGTTCAGCCCAATCTGTTCCTTCATCTGCACCTGGTTGATGCCCGCCAGCTGAAACTCGACGGGATCTTCCGCAGTCATGATGTTGGTATCCACGGTATTTAGCGTGGCAACCGAGGAGTACAAAGTGTTGGTCTTGCCCGAACCCGTCGGGCCGGTGACCAGCACCATGCCGTACGGTTTCAAAATGTTGCGCTCGAATTTCTTGAGAGACTCCGGTTCAAAGCCCAGCTTGGTCATGTCCAGCCGGAGGTTTTCTTTGTCCAGCAAGCGCATGACGATTTTTTCGCCGTACAGAGTCGGAACCGTCGAAACGCGGAAGTCCAGTTCCTTTTTCTTGCCCTCGGACTTGTACTTGATCATGATGCGGCCGTCTTGGGGCAAGCGCTTTTCCGCGATGTCCAGCTTGGCCATGATTTTCAGGCGGCTCGTAATGGCGTCCTTCAAGCGCAGTGGCGGGGTCATCACCGTCTGTAACTGGCCGTCAACGCGGAAGCGCACGCGCATTTCCAGCTCGTAAGGCTCGATGTGAATATCGCTGGCGCCTCTCTTCACGGAGTCCGTCAAGATCAGGTTGACAAGTTTGATGATCGGAGCTTCTTCCGCCGCCTTCTCCAAGGTCGCGGTATCCATCTCCGATTCTTCGGCCGCCAGCTCCAGCTCGTTGTCTTCGTCAACGAGGTCCTTCATCAAGTTGCTGAGCTCTTCGTGGTTCGTGGACGACGCGCCGTAGAACCGGGTAATGGCGTCGCCGATGGCCGACTCCGAAGCCACCACCGGTTCGACGTTGAACCCGGTCATGAACTTGATGTCGTCCATGGCAAATACGTTGGTGGGATCCGTCATGGCGATGGTGAGCACGGAACCAACGCGCGAAAGCGGTATCACCTGGTAGCGCGAAGCGGTGTCCTGGGGAATCAGCTTGATGACGTTGGGATCAATTTCGTAATACTTCAGGTTGATGGAGGGAACGCCGTACTGGCGGGAGAGCACACCGGTGATGTCATCATCGGTGATAAAGCCCATCTTCGTCAGGCAACTCCCCAGCTTGCCTCCATTGGCGCGCTGAAACTCCAGCGCTTTTTGGAGCTGGTCCTGCGTGATCAGGCTTTCTTTAACCAGTATTTCGCCCAGACGGACGGACATCCGCAGTACTCCAGACGGGTTTGCACCCAGGGCCCACCTTAACAAATGCGGGAGGCGAGGGTACTCAGAATTTCTGCGGTAGTTCTGAAATGGCTAATACCTGCCCACAAGGTCAGGTTCTTTGCAACGAGTACAGGTTGAAATCTTGACTTGCTTCAGCGCGCTGGCTATCGTGCCTGAGAGATGTTTGTGAGACGCATCCAGACACATTCTGCTCATGCCCGCGGATCGTTGACCAAAATTGTCTGCGGAATCTGCGGCCGACACACCTTATCGGTTTCGGCGTACCATTTCTCGCGGGATCTCGTATGAGCCATTTGAACAATCGGCAGCGCTGGGGCCTGGCGATCGGCGGGATTCTGCTGACGTTGCTCTTGGCTGCCGTTTTTACCTTCGGATCGTTGAACGTGCCCTTCGAACCCAAGGATTGGCGCGCGGGGATGGTGCTGTTCGCGGTTTCGAGTTTCATCACCGCGGCATTCCTCGTCTTTTTGCTCATCCTCGCACGCACCACTCTTCGCCTGTGGGTGGAGCGCAGCAGGGAGCAACTCGGCGCGCGCTTCAAAACGAAAATGGTTGTGGGAGCGATGGCCATCTCGCTCTTGCCCATCGTCTTTATGTTTATCGTCAGCTACTCGCTGATCAACCGCAGCTTGCTTCTCTGGTTCCCCAAACCGCTCGAGATTGCTTCCGATGAAACACAAAAGCTCTTGAACGATTTGGGTCGGCCACAGCTTCCTCGGCTTCGCGGGATCGCGGAACGGTCTGTTGAGGATATCGCCCGGCCCGGCGCTGACCTCTTGCAGCCGGCCTTTGCCAGGGGTGCTGACGCGCTATGGGTACTGAACCGTGAGGGAAACCCAATCCGCGGCGGAGTCCTTTGCGAGAGCCAGCCGGAGGATCGCCTCGGGACCATTTGCGCGCAGCAGGGCGTCTTTGGCAAGTATCTTCGTTCCTTGCCGAGCGGCGTTGAGATTTGGGAAGCGGCGGGGAAGAAATACATTGCCGCGCGGATTCCCACTTTCGAAGCAGGGCAGCCTGCGGGCTTTGTAGTTGCCGGAAACCGCACTAGTCCGGGCCTGCTTTCCAGCCTGGACGCCATCCAATCCCAAACTCGCGAGTATTACCAGGCAAAACAGGATCTGCGCGCCTTGAAGCGCCAAATGTTGCTGATCCTGTTGCTCTTTACAGTGCTGCTGGTTTTTGCCGTGATGTGGATCGCTCTGTTTCTCGCGAAACAGGTAACGGTGCCAATTCAAGCTCTAGCGGAAGGTACGCGCGAAGTCTCCTCGGGCAACTTTGAATATCAGGTTCCGGAACAATCTCAGGATGAACTGGGCATCCTGGTGCGCTCCTTCAACACCATGACCACGCAGCTGCATGACAGCCGTTCTCAAATCGATCAGTTCACCACCAATCTTCAGCAAGCGGTGCAGGAGCTCGAGCGCCGGCGGCAGCTCATGGAAACCGTTCTAGAGAATATTCCTACTGGAGTCATTTCGCTCGATGCCGCAGGAGCGATACTGCGTGCTAATAAGTCCGTCGCGCGCATGTTCGGAGCCACTTCACGCGATCCGTTTTCCTTAGAGAACCTGCTTGGAGGCGACGGGGCCCGCACGGTGAACTACCTGATGCGGCGCTCCCTCCGCATGGGGGTGGTCTCCCGCGAAATCGAAACGGTTGTGGCCGGCCGTGTCTTCCATCTCGCGGTAACCGTAAGTTCGCTCGGACCGCGCCGGGCCAACGCTGGTTACGTCCTGGTCCTCGATGATCTGACGGAGATGCTCCGAGCGCAAAAATCAGCTGCGTGGCAGGAAGTGGCGCGCCGCATCGCCCACGAGATCAAGAATCCGCTGACGCCCATTCAGCTTTCTTCGCAGCGCCTTTCGCGATTCCTGGACCGCCGCGCCTCGAGTCAATCCGCAAATCCGCAGGATGCGGAGTTGACCAGCCTGGTTCAGGAATGTTCGCGGCTGATCGAGCGCGAAGTCTCAACGCTGGCAGCGCTGGTCAACGAGTTCTCCCAATTCGTGCGCTTCCCTACCGCGAAGCTCGCGACCACTAACGCTAATACCATCGTCCACGAAGCAGTAGAGGTTTTTTCCGGACGGCTCGATGGCATTATTCTCAAAACTACCCTTGCCGACAATCTCCCCTCAGTCCGCGCCGATGGCGGCCTGCTTCGCAGTGTGGTCGTCAATCTCATCGACAACGCCGCGGAAGCCCTGGAGAATTCCGCACGCCGCGAAATCGTCGTATCCACGCGGGCGCACTCGGACGCGGAGACCATCGAAATCTGCGTCTCCGACACCGGTCACGGTATTTCTCCCGAAGACAAAGACAAGCTCTTTCTCCCGCATTTCTCCACCAAGGATCGCGGCACTGGCTTGGGCCTGGCGATTGCCGCTCGCATCATCGCCGAGCATGGCGGCAGCATCCATGTCGAGGACAATCTCCCCGCTGGCTCGCGATTCCTCGTGGAACTTCCTGTCGCTGAATTGACGCCCGCCTCCATTGCCGACCACAATGGAGCGGACCACTCTCGATGACTCCCAGACCGCATCTCCTCATCGTCGACGACGAAGCCGGCATCCGCGAATCTCTCTCTTCGATTCTCAACGAAGAGGGCTACCACGTGGAGGCCGTCGGCTCTGCCGAGGAAGCACTGGATCGCGCTTCGGCGGGGGACCTCGAAGTGATGCTCCTCGATGTCTGGCTTCCTGGGATGGATGGCCTCGAAGCCTTGAGCCGTCTGCAAGCCACGCCCCGGCCGCCCGCCGTGATCATGATTTCGGGCCACGGCACTATCGAAACCGCGGTGCGCGCCACCAAGCTCGGCGCTTTTGATTTCATCGAGAAGCCCCTCTCCATCGAGAAGATCGTCGTGCTCGTTCGCAACGCCATCCAGCAGCGGCGCCTGGAAGAAGAAAACCAATACCTGCGGGGAGAGTTGGGCCATCGTTACCAGGTCATCGGCGACAGCGTGCCCATGAAGGCCCTGCGACAACAAATCGCCGTGACCGCTCCGACCAACGGGCGCGTTTTGATCTACGGCGAAAGCGGCACCGGCAAGGAACTCGTAGCTCACGCCCTGCATGCCGCAAGCCTCCGAACTAAGGGCCCCTTCGTGGAAGTGAATTGCGCCGCCATCCCCGAAGAGCTGATTGAATCCGAGCTTTTCGGACATCTGAAGGGCAGCTTCACCGGAGCTACCGAAGACAAGACCGGAAAATTTCAGAAGGCCGACGGAGGAACTCTTTTCCTGGATGAAATCGGCGATATGAGCCTGCGCACGCAATCGAAAGTTCTGCGCGTTCTCGAAGAGCAGCGCTTTGAGCGCGTGGGCTCCAACGAAACCCTGCGCGTGGACGTGCGCGTCATCGCCGCCACAAACAAAAACCTCGAACAGGAGATCGCCCGCGGCGCTTTCCGCCAGGATCTCTTTTACCGTCTCAACGTGATTCCCTTCTTTGTGCCGCCTTTGCGCGACCGCAAGGAAGATATCCCCACGCTCGCGAAATATTTCCTGCGCGAATTCAGCTCCGCTTACGTAAAGAAAACTCGAGAACTCAGCGATTCCGCCATGGAAGTCCTGGTGCGTTACCCCTGGCCCGGAAATGTCCGGGAGTTGCGCAACCTCGTCGAGCGCCTGGTCATCGTCTGCCCGCAGCCGCGCATCGAGCCGCATCACCTCCCGCCCGAACTTTTCCGCGGCGTCGCGGAAAGCCCCCAGCATCCTTATTCGACCTTGCATGAAGCGCGCAGCGCTTATGAACGCGAGTTCATCCTGCGAAAACTTCAGGAGCACCGCTGGAACATGACCCAAACCGCTACCGCTCTCGGCCTCGAACGAAGCCATCTCTACCGCAAGATGAAATCCCTGGGGATTGCTGCGCCCGAATAATCTTTCCTCGGCATATTATCTTTGTGACGAATTTAAATAAAACCGTTTGTGTCATTTTAGATGTAGGTCGTGTAGGATTTCTCCAACCTGAGTCTCGCATTTCGCAAGACTGTCTGAATCAGCGGTTATCGTCGGGGTTTTGCAAGCACCGCCTATTCATTCATAGAAATCCTGACTATTCTCCACAGGCCAGCCGATTCGCTCGAGGTCGCGTTTCGGATACGTGGGGACCCGATGAAAAAGACCCTCTTGGTTCTGTTCGGATTTTTGGTAGTTTCCGTTCCTCCCGCACACTCCCAGACAAACACGCTGGATTCCGCTTACGTCGCAAAACCTGCGGCAGCGCCGCGCACTTTTTTTCCTAAGAACTGGATTCGCGGCTATGTGGACTATGACGTCGCTCCTTCGCACAACGAGCCGGACCTTGGCCGCTGCACGTTTCCGCAGCCTGCCAGTGCAGGCGGCGCGGCTTCCACTTGTACTGCCTATGCGCGCTATCTCATCAGTGGCTATGTCGAGCTTCAGCCGTTTGGCCGCACCCCGGCGCGTCATCTTTTTGTTTTCATTGAACCGCGGATGAGTTTTGGGAGAAATATCCCGCAGGTGACCTATGCCGCTTCCATGGAACCCATCGCCTTCGATCGCTCCGTGGGCATCGGATTTCAATTGCCGAGAAACTTCGAACTGCGCGCCACACAGCATCAGGTGGACTATTTGGGGCGATATGCAAAGCAGCTTGGGCCCGCAGATCTTCATACAACCAATGGCCCGTACGGGCTCTATGCCACGTTCGGTGTGCGCTGGTCGTTCGGCGGATACGGCCACCAGGGTGCGCCGGCTTACTAAAAGACGCACACGGTCCGCGTCCGGACGGGAAGCCTTACTCGCTCTCTTCCTGATCCTTGCTGAGTCCTTCCAGCTGAAAGTGCCAATCCAGCTCTCGCACTTTTTGCGGGCTCTCTCGCCAGTCCGGGACCACTTTCACGAATAGTCCGAGATAGATCCGCGTATCCAGCAGCGCTTCCAGCTCTTTGCGCGCCTCCGTGCCGATTCTCTTCAGCATTTCGCCTTTGTGGCCGATCAAGATTTTTTTCTGCGTGGGGCGCTCCACATTCATGGTGGCTTCGATGCGCAGCAGCCGTGGCCTCTCTTCGAATTTCTCCACCACCACCGCAAGCGCGTACGGCACTTCGTGATACATCACCTGGATGGCTTTCTCCCGGATAATTTCCGCCGCAAGAAAACGCTCCGGCTGGTCCGTTACCTGATCCTCGGGAAAGTACGGATCGCCCTCCGGCAAGTGCTTCCGGATTTCCTCGAGCAGCTCTTCGCACCCCGTGCCCTTCAGCGCGGAAATCGGAACGATGGCCGAGAATTCGAACGCCTTCGAAAAAGCTTCCATCAGCGGCAGCAGCTTGGGCTTCGGCACGCGGTCGACTTTGTTCAATGCCAGAATAGTTTTCCCGCGAAAACGCTGTGCCTTCTGGAGCAACAACTCATCGGCATTCGCGTGCGGGCTGCTGGCGTCCACCATCAGCAGCAGCACGTCGATGCCCTCCAGCGCAGCCGCCACTTCCTGCATCATTTGCCGGCCCAGCGCGGAGTCCGCTTCGTGCACGCCCGGCGTATCGATAAAAACAATCTGGCTTTCCGGCGTGGTCACAATTCCCTGAATGCGGTTGCGCGTCGTCTGCGGCTTCGAAGTGACAATTGCAATTTTCTGTCCCACCAGGCGATTCACCAGCGTCGACTTCCCCGCGTTCGGCCGGCCGATAACCGCGACGAACCCCGAGCGATACGCCCGCTTCTCGGTGCTTTTTCGTTCTTCTTCCATCAATGCTTCACGATCGGTAACTCCAGCGCGCTAGGACGATCCCCATCGTGGACCAGCGTGATGTGTGCCGTTTTCGCATCCTTTCCAGTCTCCGCCGCCACAACGCCGCCGCTATTGTAGTTTTTTTCCGCGCCCGTCGAATTCATGCTGCGGATCACCAGCCGCAGCCGGCTTCCTCTGCCCACTTGCCGCGAAAAAAACGTGAAGTTATCGAACACGTATTTTTCAATCTTTCCGGCCGGCACTGGCTTGGCTTCACGCGGCGATTCGCGATATCTCGCTCGCATCGTGGCCCCGGTCAGAACCACCGATCCTCCATCCGGCAAGATCTCGTACAGGTCCGCTTCCAGATCCGTATCAGGCACATCCATCTGGAGCCACACCGTAAGTTTTGCAAAACCAGAGATTTCCGTGGCTTCGTCAAACAGCTCACTGTGGTACACCACGCCCTCGCCAAACAAGTTCAACACCGCTCTTTGCGACGTCAGCCCGCTAGGTTCGTCGTCGGGCTCCGCCGCGCCGGGCCGGGTGTCCAGCGGATCGTACGTCCACGAGTCACTCGCGGGCCATTTACCCGTATACCACTCGAGCAGTCTTCCGGAGTAAAACACATCGCTCGCGCTGCCCCAGGAAAGAAGAAAAAATACCTTCCTAGAGTTCGAAATGCTTTCCAGGCTGTCCGCGTACTTCCATTCCTCCGCTCCAACTACGTAGTAGGCCACTCGTTTCTTCAAGAACTGCGGTTTCGGACCGCCCTTCATCGCCCAGTCGTACCATTCGGTGTGCAGTTTGTTCAGATCGAGCACGCTGGCTTGTCCAAACTTGAGGCCGCCGACTTCCGCTTTGGGCGTGCGCGTTCCAGGATGATCCCACGGCCCGATGATCAGATAGTGATTCGCTTTTGCTTCCGTGGTGCCGTATTGCATGTGCCGCTTGTAAAACGTGAACGCCCCCGGCTGGTCGCCGTCATAGTGCCCGGTGATCGTCAGGATCGGGACGCTTATCTTTTTGTATTGTTCCGGCGACGGCACCATAGCATCGTAGTAAGCGTCCGGCGTTGGATGTTTCATCCATTTTTGGAAGACTGTCGAGAAATTCCCAACCAATTTGTCGAAATCCTGAAACGCCAGGTGCGACATATACATCTCGCGCGCTTTGGAGCCCCAGAAACTGCTGCTTCCGAATAAACTTCCGTTGCTAGTAGCGCCGCTTGTAAACGTAAGCCATTGCAGATCGTATGGCGCGAAGATGTTGTACTGAAACGGAAAGTCCACTCCCGGATGCGCCGCCGCTGCCGGAACAATGGTCGTGAGGTGCGGCGGAAACTCTTTGAGCACCGTCCATTGATCGAACCCTGCATATGACCCACCCCACATCGTGACTTTGCCATTGCAATATGGCTGCTTGGCTAGCCATTCGACGACGTCGTATCCATCCCGCCCTTCATTGACGAAAGGTTCGAACTCGCCGCCCGAATTTCCGCGCCCGCGCACGTCCACCAGCGCATACACGTAGCCATGCTTCGCAAAGTACATGGCTCGGTCGGTGTAGGAATCCCCAATGTACGGAGTAAAAGTAAAAATGACCGGAAGCGGTTGTTTTTGGCCATGCGGCGTGAACACCGTGGCGTTCAACTTCACGCCATCGCGCGCGGGGATCTTCACGGCCCACTGCATGTCAACATTCGGCTCATCCGCCGCAAGCTTCTGCTGAGCGTGCATGGCGGACGCCCACGGCATCGCCAGCGCCATCCCAAGGGTCACCGTGCACCCTATTCTGCATTTCAGGTGAAGCATTCTTCCCCCTAAGCAAAAAATGATTGTGTTCCCCTCCAGAATTTGTAGGGCCCGCCTTCTGAGGCGGGCCGCTTTCCTTATTTCCAGCGGGGTGGCTTTAGTGCTTCGTCAAAGCCGCTTTCACCTGTTTGCGAATCCGTACGCGCAAGACTTTTCTTTGGTTGGCTTCCAGGACCTCGAAGCGGTGGCCCGCCAGTTCGATCTTGTCGCCCGGCGCCGGCACTTTTCCAGACGCGTGGCTGAGCAATCCCGCGAGCGTGGTCACTGCTTCATCGGCCCGATCTCCAAATTTTACTCCGAGCAGCTCTTCCACGTCTCGAATCGCCAGGCTGCCGCGCATGACCAGCCCGCCATCTGATTCGCGCACCACGTCCGGCGCCGGCGGCTTCCAATCTCTCCCGCTTTCGCCAACGATCTCTTCCACTAAGTCCTCGACCGTCGCGATGCCCGCCACTGTTCCGTGTTCATCGATCACCACTGCCAGCCGCTGGCCCTTCTGCCGCATTTCGCGCAGCAGCTCTGAACCCGCTTTCGTTTCCGGAATGAACAGTACGGGCTTCGCCAGCTCGCGCACCTTTCGTTTGGGCAAGTCCTGGTCCGCAATGTGCAACAGATCCTGCGCGTAAACCACCGCAAAGATATCGTCTAGCGTTTTCTCAAAAACGGGAATCTTGCTGATTTTCGTTTCCACAACTTTGGCGTGCAGTTCCTCGAGTGTGGCTTCCGCGGATATCGCGACGATGTCCGGCCGCGGCGTCATTACTTCGCGGACGCGTTTGTCGCTGAATTCCACCACCTGCTCGATCAGGTCGCCCTGTTCCGGCTCGATGATTCCTTCTTCTTCCGCGACTTCCACCAGCGCTTCGATTCCCTCTTCCGTGCGCTGTTCTTCGCTTTTTTCCAATTCGTGTTCGGAGATGCGCGCCAGCGATTCCGCGCCTTCCAGAAATACACGCACCGGCCAGACCAGCCACATCGCTCCGCGAATCAGCGGCAGCAGCGGCAGCAGCCATCGCCCCGTGGTGCGGTACAGCAGCATGTCCGGAATGAAATGCATCGCGAAAACCACTTCGAGCACTACGAAGACTGTAATCTCCACAAACGATTCCCAGTTGCCGTGAACGAAATAGACCACGCCGCGCGTGGTTTCCAGCACCAGAAACGCGAGCCAGAAATGGCCGAGGATTCGAAACGTGCGGCCGCCGCTCTGGCGCCGGATTCTCAGCTTCGGTTCGATTTCGGCTTCGAAGATGTCCAGATGTTCGTGGACACGGCCGGTGGTCATGCGGCCGAGTTCGCGGTAAATCAAAGTCAGGTAGGAAAAAATGGGCAGCGTCAATCCGACGAGGACGACACTCAGCGCGTAAAGCAGGCTCAGGTCCATTACGCCAATCCAAAGCGCTTGCGCAGCTTTTGTTCGACGCGGTCCATTTGGCCGCGATCGGTTTCGTGGTCGTAGCCCATCAAGTGCAGCACACCGTGGAGAATCAGCACGCGAAGTTCGCTCGCGAGCGTTCGCCCATTTTTCTTAGCGTACCGCCGCGCCGTAGCAGGTGCGATCGCAACATCTCCCAAAAACTCGCATTCTTTCTTTTTCTTCGACGCCGCCCGCAAGGACCCGCGCGCGCGCTTTGCAATGGCAGAAAACGAAAGCACATCCGTCGGCCCAGTTTTTTTGCGATACGTTTTATTCATCCGCGCGATCTCCGCATCGCTCACCAGACAAACCGCCAGGCTGGCTTCCCCCAAGCCCAGTTCCTTTTGCACGCGGCGCAGAAAAGTTTCAAGCGGACGCCGCGAAACGCGCACGGCTCGCTGGCGGTTTAGAATCATCCTTGCTGGGTTTCTTTTTCTTGCTCTCTTCCGGATTCTCGCGCCGCGGTTGCCGCTTTGCCGTTTCCGGCGTTTCCCCCGCGCTGCGGGTGAGCTACATCATACTCTTCATAGGCGCGGATAATCTGCTGCACCAGGTTGTGGCGCACCACGTCTTTCTCGCCAAAGTGCAGCACGCCAATTCCTTCAATTTTCCCGCAAACTTCCAGCGCTTCGATCAACCCGGACTTTTTCCCTTGCGGCAAATCGATCTGCGTAATGTCGCCGGTAATCACCGCTTTCGAATGGAACCCCAGCCGTGTCAAGAACATCTTCATCTGCTCGCTGGTGGTGTTTTGCGCTTCGTCCAGAATCACAAACGAATCGTTCAGCGTGCGGCCGCGCATGAACGCCAGCGGCGCCACCTCGATGATGCCCTTCTCCAGAAAGCGCTCCAGCTTGTCCGCATCCAGCATGTCGTACAGCGCATCGTACAGCGGCCGCATGTACGGATCGATTTTCTGCTGCAAGGTGCCCGGCAAAAATCCGAGCCGCTCGCCCGCTTCCACCGCCGGCCGCGCCAGGATGATGCGGTTCACCTGCTTGGTCAGCAGCGCGCTCACCGCCATGGCCACGGCGATGTACGTTTTTCCCGTGCCGCCCGGGCCGATGCCGAACATCATGTCGCGCTTTTCAATCTCTTCCATGTAGCGTTTCTGGCTGGCGTTCTTCGGCGTCACCTGCTTCTTGCCGAAAGAGCGCGTGCGCCCGTGCTCGAACATTCCGCGCGGCGATTCGTGCGGCTCGTCGGTGGCTACGCGCAGGAGCGACTTCACTTCCGCGGCGGAAAGCGTACGACCGTGCCGCGTCAAGTGGTTGTACTCCTCGACGATCTTCACCGCCTGGTCCACGCAGTCCTGTTCGCCTTCGATGGTCAGCCGCGTGTCGTGCAGATGCGTGCGCACGCGCAGAGAATCCTCGAGCAGGCGCACGTTTTCGTCCAGCGTGCCGAAGAAGGGTTCAATTTGTCCGGAAATGTGTACGGTACGTCTCATCCAATTGGAAGGTTTTTCTGTTGTTACGGGAACCGGATGGCCGATGGGATTCCTCCTGGGTCGTTCGCGGCCGCTCTGCGGCCTGCTCAGGGAGAAACTAGTTCCACCCTAACGCAGCCCCCCGTCGCGGTCAAGTTACGCGTTCTTTGCAGTTCTGGAGACAGCATGAATCTCCAATCCCACAGTTTTCCACTACAGAATCACCGCGTGGCCAAAACGCATTTTCGTCCTTTGCAGGACATGCGTGTTTCGCTTTTTCGTCAACACGCCAGCAAGATAGGGCACGTCTGGTATGACGTCAACCTGCTCGCGCTCAAACATGCCCTCGAACGAATATTCGTATCCGTCCACGATCACTGTACGAAATGCGAATCCCTGCAGCGTAAGCCGAGACCAGGCAAACTCGAAGTGCCGCCCATTGACGTGCAAACCGGGCAACGTCGGCGCGTCCGGATCGGTTACCTTGGGCGGGATCGGCTTTGCATCCTGACTGATGACCAGTCCTGATTCGCCGCTTCCCTGTACACCAAAATCTGGCTCCGGGTAGTAGAGACCGTAGAGCTCAAGCAATTGTTCTTGCTCTGTTTGCCTTGCGACCGAAACAGAGTGCTGGTTGCCAAAGCTCGACGCTGGTATTTCTCGCAACGCCGATTGAATTGCTTTCTCTGCCAACGGCGCCATCACCGCGTACCCTGCCGCATTGGGATGAAGTCCATCCTCACTGAGCTCTTTCTTTAGAAGGCCATGCTCATCTGCCATCGCAGGGAAATAATTGAGGTACACGTGGTCATTCACAGCAGCGTACTTTCTAATCCAAGCATTCAATTCCAAGACTTTCTCCGGTGGACGTTTGATCCGCATATCGACCGGTTTGCCTCCCCCGTCGAACCCATAGTTGCTGACCGGCAATACCGAGGAAAGCACCACGCGAATGCCATTCACTCGCGCCAGCTCCGCCATCGAAGCAAGATTCCCTTCCGTTTCCTCGATCGTGATTGGCCCGGTGTTCCCCGCGATGTCATTCGTCCCCGCCAGAATCACCACCACTTTGGGGCGCAGAAGAATTACGTCCTCGCGAAAACGAAGCAGCATCTGCGGCGTCGTTTGTCCGCCAATCCCCCGCCCGATGTAGGGCTTCCCCGGAAAGAATCCGCCAAACTTTGGCAGCACCCACATATCGGTGATGGAATCCCCCATGAACACCACGCGCTGCTCGCCTTCCCTGGGAGCGGCGAGCTTGGCGCTTTCTTCGCGATAATGCGCCGAGTCCGGCCAATCGTTCAGCTTCTTCTCCATCGTCTCGATCTTGGCCTTCATTCGGTCGACCGCGGCGCAATCGCACGGCGGCGCGGCGGACGCTTCGGCCTGCGCCTGCGCCCGCAAAGAGCATGCCCCCGCAAACAGCGCTAACATGAGATACACGATGACGCTGCGAAAAGTATTCATGGCCATGCCCTCGCTGTGAAATCGGGGTTCAACTTAGCAGGAAATATCTTGGGACGACAAGTTAGTCTGCAGCTACCGCGCGCGTCTTGGCCCACTCGCGAATTGCCTGCACTTCTTCGGCGCGCGTCACGCTTAGCGGCTGCGTGCTCTTGATTTCTGCGACGAGGATGTCTGTCTTAAGCTGCTGCTTCGCGCTAAACGCCGTGTAAAGGCCCGCGATGATCGCTTGCTCGATCTCTGCGCCGGAAAATCCATCGCTCGCCGCCGCGAGCTTCGGCAGATCGAACGCGCTCGCATCCCGTCCGCGCTTCTTCAGGTGCAGCGCGAAAAGCGCGGCGCGAATCTCCGCGTTTGGCAAATCCACAAAGAAAATCTCATCGAAGCGCCCTTTGCGCAGCATCTCCGGCGGAAGCACGGTAATGTTGTTCGAAGTCGCCGCAAGAAACACGCCGCTCTCGCGATCCTGCATCCACGTCAACAGCGTGGCCAGCAATCGTTGCGAAAGTCCCGCGTCGGCGTCCCCGCTTGAGCCCGCTGAAGCAAACGCTTTCTCAATCTCATCGATCCATAGAACCATCGGCGCCAATTTCTGCGCCAGCTCCAAAGCCTTGTGCAATCTCCGTTCGCTCTCTCCAACATATTTGTCGTACAGCGCGCCCGCATCCAATCGCGCCAGCTCGTAACCCCATTGCCCGGCAATCGCCCGCGCCGCCAAACTCTTCCCGCAACCTTGCACACCAGTAATGAGCACGCCCTTCGGCGGCACCAGCCCGAACCGCTGCCCTTCCACCGTCAACGCGCTTTTTCTTTTGTCGATCCACTCGCGCAGGCGCCGCAACCCCGCCACATCGCCGAATGATGCATCGCGCCGCACGGTCTCAATCAATCCTTCGGTCTTCAGAGTCTCCCGCTTCGTCTCCAGCACCGCATCGAGCAATCCCGCATCCGCTTTTCCACGCGCTAAAATCGTTTTACGCAGCGCGCGCAAAGCCTCTTCCTCCGGCAAACCTAGCAGATTCCGCGCCAGCTGCATCATTGCCGGAACATCCAGCGAAATGGGAATGCGCTGCTCGCGATTCAAATCCGCCAGCACCTGCTTCACACCCGGCAGCAAATCCTCCGCCGCCGGCAATCCCAATTGAAACGGGATCGCGTCGCCTTCGAGGTCCGGCGGAAGCTGCAGCGCCGCCGCCGTCAGCACGATCGACCGCCGCGCCGTTCGAAACTTCTCCGCCAACTCCCGCACGCGGCGGCAAATTTTATCGTTGTCGCAATAGCGCGCAAAATCCTTCAGCAAAAAAATTCCATCGCCCTGAATCAGCGCGATATTCGAAAGCGCCATCTCCGGATTATCCGTGTTGTACATCGGCGCGCCATGAATTTTGGCCAGCCCTGTCGTGACGCTCCATTCGTAGAGCGGCACACACAATTCCGTGGCCACATCCAGCAGCATGGCCTCCAGCCGCTCCTCTTCCCCCGTCTCCGCTGCAATAATGGGGTGCCGAGAATTGATCAGCAGCCGCAGCTCATCATGCTTGTTCGGCAGATTCGAACGCCCCGCCGCACCCATGCTCCCGCCCGCCGGAACCATCGGTTTTAGCGGCTGTGGCGGCACTGGCGCACCCGCAGGCCCTTTCACTTCGTTTGACAAAGCCCTTAGCCTCGTTTAACGTTAGAAGTTTGAGCGATACCTAAAAGGAGCAATAGATGGCCCAGGGACAGGCTACCAAAGTTAAGAAGAAGAAAAAGTCGGTTTTGAAGCGGGCGGCGCAATCTCGCCAACGCGCCGACGTCAACCGCGCCAACCGCACCCGGGTCCGCACCATGATGCGCCGTCTGCGCACCGCCATCGACGCCGGCGACGCCACCGCTTCGGGCAATCTTCTCCAGCCCACGATGTCCGCCATCGACCAAGCCATCACCAAGGGCGTGCTCCACGAAAACACCGGCAACCGCTACAAGTCGCGGCTCAGCCTCGCGCACAACGGCCTCAAAGCCAAAGCCGCGAAGTAAAACAATTCCTGGTGCGTAGTTCTCAGCTTACGAATTCTGTTTGAAGAGCGTGCTTCAGCTCGCTCTTCTTTTTTGGTTCGCCATTTTTTCTCTAGTTCCCGAATCGAAACTCTCCGCTCATTCACACGCCTGACACACGCGCATCACCCGCATTTCATCTCCGCGCAATCTCCACGTAACTCGCTCGGTGCACGCTCTCGTCGCCCGTCTCAGCCTTCACCCCAATTGCCCGAGAGGAGAACGCATGATACTGAAGCACGCAGCAGCAAAAGCTTTGCATGGTCTTCGCGTTGGATTCATCGCCTTGACTGTCTTCCAATTTAGCCTGGGAGGCCCGCTCGCATCCACGCTGCAGGCCCATGAACAGGAAAAAGGTCATACCCGCTCGCCCATCAAGCACGTCATCGTGCTGATCGGCGAGAACCGCACCTTCGATCACCTCTTTGCCACCTACGTCCCCAAGCGCGGCGAGTCCGTCAAAAATCTGCTGTCCGAAGGAATCATCAACGCGGATGGCACCCCCGGCCCGCATTTCAAGAGAGCCCAGCAATTCCAAGCCATACCGCCGTTTAAAAAGAAGTTCTACATCAGCCTCGATCACCACGAGAAGACTCCGTACGACATACTTCCGGAACCGACCCTGAATTTTTCGCCCAGCCCCGCCACAGGAGAGCCGCCTCCATTTCCCCCGGGCACCCCGACCCCTTTATTGGCCGCAATCGAGCCATCGCTGGAACCCGGCGATCTCAACCTGCTGACCACCGGTGCGTCTGGTGCTGCGCAAACGGCTGAGATTCCAGATTTCGATTCGCGAATTCAGAATTTCAACAATCTGCCAAATGGGCCGTTTCCGCTTCAGGGAGCAAATCTCCCCTACGATTCCTACACCGGCGACACCACGCACCGGCTTTTCGAGATGTGGCAACAGTCCGATTGCAACATCAGGAACGCCACACGCGAAAATCCCTCGGGCTGCATCAACGATCTCTACCCTTTCGTCATCACCTCTTATACGAGCGAAATTGACCCCAACAGCTTCCCTGTTGCCAACCAGGTCGACGACAACGGCGGCGGCAACTCCATGGCCTTCTATAACATGCATGCGGGAGATGTTCCGGTTCTCAAGCAGCTCGCCGATCAATACTCCATGAACGACAATTTCCATCAATCGACCATGGGTGGCACAGCCCACAACCACATCATGCTGGGCAGCGGCGACTCCCTCTTCTGGAGTGATGGCCATGGCAATCCGACCATGCCGCCTTCCCATATTTCCAATCCCGATCCGCTGCCTGGGTCAAACAACCAGTACACCGTGGACATCAACTTCGATGGCAACTTTACCAAATGCGCCGATCCCACTCAGCCAGGCGTGAAACCCATTCGCGATTATCTCGAGTCGCTCCCGTACGACCCCAAGCCAAACTGCGAGAGTGGCCACTTCTACATGGTCAACAACGACAGCCCGGGCTTCTTGCCGGACGGCACCTTGGATACCAAGGGAATTGCCGGCGGCGGCTCCATTCCGCCGGTCAATACCCGCATGATCGGCGAGGCGCTCAACGAGAAGGGCATCAGCTGGGCCTACTACGGAGGGGCGTTCACCGCCGCCGTGAAGCTCCAGCAACTCAAGGAGCAGGGTAAGACCACCACCGATCCGTCGATCCTGGTCGGCGCTGCCTACTGCAACATCTGCAACTTCGAATCCTATACCAACGCGATCATGGGCGACCCGGCGCAACGCACCGCGCACCTCAAGGACGCGATCGATTTTTTCGCCGCCGTTGACGATGGCAGTTTGCCTGCCGTCTCCTTCGTGAAGCCCGACGGCTTGCTCGACGGCCACCCCGCCTCTTCGAAAGAGGACCTCTTTGAAGGCATGGTCAAGAAAGTCGTGGACCATCTCACCGCCAACAAGGAACTGTTTGAATCCACCGTTTTGTTTATCACCATGGACGAGGGCGGAGGCTACTACGACTCCGGCTATATTCAACCGCTCGACTTCTTCGGCGACGGTCCGCGCATCCCCCTGATCGCCGTTTCTCCTTTCACCCGAGGCGGGCACATCAACCACACCTACAGCGACCACGTCTCCATCCTCAAATTCATCGAGAGGAATTGGGATTTGCAACCGCTCACCCATCGCAGCCGCGATAACTTCCCGAATCCCAGAGTCGACGAAGATAATCCCTACGTGCCGCTCAACAGCCCGGCCCTCGGCGATCTCTTCGACCTCTTCGACTTCGGCCACCACGACGGCGACAATCAGGGCGACAACAACTAAGAGTTGCTCCACCCTCAAATAACAAAAAGGGCGGCCACTTGGCCGCCCTCTTATTTTGCCTCCGAACTCTCCGTGAACTCTATGTACCCAGTGTCCTCTGTGTTAATTCTTCTCTTTTAGCCCCGCGCTGCTTTAGCCTCCCCACCCGTCAACTCTGTAACCAAGAACTCCAGTACCGCGCGCGCATCTTCCCCGCCGCGCTTGAGCCGGTCATCCGCCCTTTGCAGCGCACTCAGCCCACTCAACAGTCGCGGCTTCGAGATCTTTCGCGCATTCTGCAACGCCAGTTCCGCTTGCTCTGGCCGCATCCCCAGCGCTCGTGACGCCTGCCATCCGTTCGCCACACCTTTCAGCTCACTGGCCTCGATCAACTTTCGGTACATCCACGTTATCGCGCCCAGCATTGGCAGCGGCTCCTCGCCGTCGCGCAGCAAGCGCTCCAGGAATTCCAGCGCCTTCTTCGCCTGTCGCGACGCCAGCATATCCGCCAATTCCCAAACCGTTGTGGTCTTCTCCGAAATCACCAGCGCGCTCACGTCCTGCCGCCGGATCAGCTTTCTCTCCCCAGCAAACGTCGCCAGCTTCCCGATCTCCGTTTTCAGCCGCATCAAATCCGCCGCCACAAACTCCGCCAAATCCTCCGCGGCACCCTTTTCAAACTCCACGCCCTCTTCTTTTGCCAGCGACTTCGCCAGCGTCGTCGCCGTCGACAGCCTCTCTTCTATTTTGTCGCCCAGCCCGCACTCCACCACCAGCGTCTTCTCCGCTAGCAGCTTCCCCAATTTCATCCGCTGGTCCAGCCCCGTGGCTTCGATCACTAACACCGTGAACGGCGCCGGATTCCCCAGATACGCATCAAGAGTCGCCACCGCCTCATCGCGATTCTTCTCCCCCAGTTTTTCAATCGCCTCCGCGTCCTCAAGGAAAACCACCTGTTGCGGCGAAAGCATGGCCATCGTCTGCGCCTGATCCAGCGCCGCCTGCGTCTCCCCGCGCCCCGCCGAATACCGCGACACCGCCCACGTCCGCGACGCTTCCGGCACATATCTCTCAATCAATAGTCCCCGGCACGCATCCCGCAAATAAGGCTCCTCCCCATACAAAAGAATCGCCGG
>Ga0207152_1033_pt2 | contig 26767 bp, 17 predicted proteins | sample Alteio_BWMinHeat_30_FD_153590 | JGI IMG/M metagenome (GOLD analysis project Ga0207152, IMG submission 153590) | Enriched cells from forest soil in Barre Woods Harvard Forest LTER site, Petersham, Massachusetts, United States -... | ecosystem: Environmental > Terrestrial > Soil > Temperate forest >... | reverse complement strand
CCGCCAACCAGGCGGCGGCCACCGCGGCACGGCTGGAGCAGTTGGGCCGCCAAGGAGAATCATCGCGGTATGCGGAGGTTTTCGCCACCTTTGAAAGCGACGCTGGAAAGCTCCTGCCGCAATTGGATGCCTGCATGGCTGAGGTATGCAAATGAGGATACTGATTGCCGATGACGAAGCGATGTCGCGGCGCTTGTTGCAAAAAACGCTCGAGCGTGCGGGCTATGAGGTGCTCGCCGTAGAGAACGGCCGTCAGGCGGCCGACCAGCTCTGCGTGGCAAACGGGCCAAAACTCGCCTTACTGGACTGGGTGATGCCGGAGCTAGACGGGCCCGGCGTTTGCCAGGAGGTCCGCAAGAGGAAGGAACAGTCCTACGTTTATATGGTGCTGCTCACTTCGAAAGAGGCAAAAGAAGATGTTGTCGCGGGATTGGGATCCGGGGCCGATGATTACCTCACCAAGCCATTCGATCCAGAGGAGCTCAAGGCGCGCCTACGTACGGGACTGCGCATCCTTGATCTCGAAAACCGGCTTGTGGAAGCGCGCGAAGAGATGCGATTCAAAGCCATGCATGACGGGCTGACCTCACTTTGGAACCGCGGCATGATTCTGGAGTTGCTAGGGCGCGAACTTGCCCGTTCACGACGGGAGCATGTCTCCTCGGCCATCCTGCTTTGTGATTTGGATCATTTCAAGAACGTGAATGATACCTTCGGCCATGTTGCCGGAGACGAAGTCTTGCGGGAAACCGCGAGGCGTTTGCTTTCCTCCGTGCGCTCCTACGATTTCGTTGGGCGCTACGGCGGCGAGGAATTTCTGGTAGTACTGAATAATTGCGACCCAGCCTTTGGATTTGTCCGCGCCGAACAGATCCGAAAAACCATCGCCCAATGCCCGGTGCAAACTTCCAATGGTGTGGTTCCTGTTACCATGAGCCTGGGAGTGCTTCTCAGTCACGAATGGGGGGTGCGGCCGGTCGAAGACCTTCTTCAGGAAGCTGATATTGCTCTCTATGCCGCGAAGGCCGCGGGGCGTAACTGCGTGAAAGTTGCATTTCCAAATGCGGCCGCCGCGATTCCCGAGTCCCTCATCATCGAGCCGGCCAAGCATCGGCGATAAGTGTTGTGCACCGCCGATGGCTCCCTGTTTCTTTACTGGGGACAAATTGGCTAAGCTAGGCTTTCGATTTTACCTGACCCATCATCTGCCGCATCGCGGCCGACGAACCCGGCGCGCGCTTCTCGCGCCAGACTTCCAGCCGCTTGCAGGTCTCTTCGATGTTCTGGAAAAGGTGCGGGTTCTTGAAAGCCGCGCGCCACGTGGGGACGATGGACCGCATGCGATCCCAAACTACCCAGATTTCGCCGTTACTGTCGAAGAAAAGTTCGTCATTAATCAGTCCGCGGTTTACGATCCCCGCCACCATGTCCCAATAACTGATTACCATGCGGATAAAGGTGTTTTCCTCGCTACCTTGCGGGTACCGTTGCATCATTTCCTCCGGTGATTCCGGATGAAAATGCTCGGTGAACCAGGCACGCGCCTGGCGCAGGCGCGGCTCGCGGCGCATGTCATAGAGGCGCAGCATCAAGTTCACTTCGTCGTAGCTAATCTGGGCCATCGTGATTCCTCCTTGGCTAACCTGCAGTGCCTGCCTGTGCGGCCTCTTCCGGGGAATGGAAGGCGCCAGCCAATTCGATGCGTTGCACGCTCGACAGGGGTATACCCTGGCGTTGGAACTCCACTTGGATGCGGCGGCGCAACTCCCGCGCCACCTCGTCCTGGCGCGTCGGCGCGGTCCGCACCTGTAACCTTATCGTGGACGAGGAGCGATCGAAGCTCTGCACTCCGAGAATGCGCGGTCCATCCACCAGCGCTTGTGCCCAGGCAGAATCGCCGCGCAAGCCCGCCGCCGCGGACTCCAGCGCCAGCAACGTTTTTTCAATTGGGCTTTCCGGCGCCAGCGACACATCTACGAATGCCTGCGACCAATCCCGGCTGAGGTTGCTGACTGTGCGAATTTCTCCGTTGGCGACGGTCACCAGCGCGCCTCGCGCATCTCGGATGACCGTGCGGCGAAGCGTAAGATGCTCTACGCGACCGATGTATTCTCCGAACTGAATGGTGTCTCCGACGACGTACTGATCCTCCAGTACAATATAGAAGCCGCTGATCACGTCGCGGACGAGGGATTGTGCGCCAAATCCGATCGCCAGGCTGGCCAAACCCGCCAAGGTTACCGCCGGCAAAATGTTAATGTGAAATTCGTTCAGTGAAGTCAGCAGCGCCACCGCCCAGACCACTTTGCTCCCCGTGCTGTAGAGGATGCCCGCCAGGGTGCGCGTCTGCTGCTCACGTAACTGGCCCGCGCGGTTTTGGGTTCCCGCGGGTTTGATCAGCAGATTTGTCACCGCGCGGAGCAGTCGATTCAGCACTACGGCGATAACAAGGATGGCAAATAGATGGAGGGCGTTGGGAAGCGTCAACTCCAGCCAATGATTGAAAGAACTCGACATGATTTCTCTAGGGCAGGGAGTATAACATTGGCAGAGGCTCACGGAACCGTCGTCGAGCTCGCTATCAAGAATTTCACGGACCGGAGAGGGCCGATGAAGAACTCAAGACGCCGTTTCGTAATTGCGCTTTGTGCCGTGGGAGTGCCGCTGGGAGCTTTAGCACGGACGCAGGTTGCTCAGGCTCCCACCCGTCCCACGCAGCGTGAGAAAGAGGATGACCCAAACACGCCCAAGCTCGACACCAAAGCAATCCTCGAGGCCAATGAAAAGGGCATCAAAAAGAATGTTGAGCGGCTTTTTCAATTGGCTAGCGAACTCAAGACGGAAGTGGAGAAAACGGACTCGGTTTTGGTGCTTTCTCTGCCAATGCTGAAAAAAACCGAAGAAATCGAAAAGCTGGCAAAGGAAATTCGCATTCGCGCAAAAGGGTGAGCGGAACCCGCGTTCCCGCCCCGCGGAAGGCACGCTAGCGCAAGCCCGCCATACGAGATAGAATGTTTATGTTTGTTGCTGTTTTCGAATGGATTTGGACCCGTAGCGTAGCGGATAGCGCGACAGCCTCCGGAGCTGTAGGTCGTGAGTTCGAATCTCACCGGGTCCACCATATTCCGAATAGTATCCGCTTCAAAAAGATTTGGTCGATACTCGATTCTCGCCCGCGCCTGATAGCGTAGTTGTTTGCTATGCCCAGTCGGCTTAGACTACGGCTAGATCGCGGGGTCGCTCTTGCCCTTTTCTCGCAGGTTTGCCTGGTTCGCCCTTGTCATCGCAGGCGTGTTGACCGCACTTCTCGTCTTCGTCGTTGTACGAAGCTCTGCGCCTCCGGCAAGCCTCCTGCTATCCGATCTCCTGCAAACGGCCATTGCCTTGTGGGCCACGTACTCTTCCTTTCGCGTTGCCAGGCAATCCTCGGGATACTTGCGCCAGCTCTGGATGCTTTTTGCCGCTGCATTGCTGTTGGTCACTGCTGCGCAAACTCTGGAGACCTACTATCAGAGTCTCATTCACGCACCGTCCTTGACCCCCTGGCCATCCGATATCCTTTTCATTCTCTGGGCAACTCCTGCCCTCATGATGTTCCTCCCGCGACCCGCTGAAGACTCGGGTGAGGTCGATTGGCAGCAAGTCTTGGATTTTGCCCAGATCGGTGTGGTGGCCCTCACCGCCTACCTTTATTTCTTTTATGTACCGTCCCGATGGGAGGCCGAGGGCTCGCAGATGGTTGCCAAGGTGATGCGGGTGCAGGTGCTGCGCGACTTGGCATTTGTCGCGGGCTTCGCGGCTCGGGCCCTTATCGTCTCTCCTCGCTCGCTGCGAGCTTTCTTTGCAAGAGTGTCCATCTTCTTTCTATTGGGCGCCGCTTCCGGGCTCTTTTTCCTATTCGCGTCGCCGGCTTCCGGAACCAGAGCGACCTGGATAGACGTCATTTGGTGCTTGCCTTTCTTGTTCGCCACTGCGTTTGCTGCCACTTGGAATTCCGATGGACAGCCGATCCCAAAGGAAGCGCGCTCCGCGTTTCGCGTCATCGTTCTCTCTCAGGCGTTGCCAATTCTCATTCCGCTGCTGGTTCTCTTCATGGGTCGCCGCATCGCGGTCGAGCAGATCACCATTGCCTGGGTGGCCATCACTGCCTCATTTGTCCTTTCCGCCACGCGTCTCGTCTTGACCAGCGAAAAGCAGCGCCGGATTGCCGACGAGCTTCGCCGCACGGAACAAGCCCTGCGCAGCTCGGAACAAATGTTCTTCATCGCCTTTCGCTCCAGCCCGGACGCTGTTGGAATCACCTCCATTCCCGAAGGCAAGTTTCTCGAAGTCAATGACAGCTTCACGCGCCTTACCGGCTATGCACGCGAAGAGACACTCGGAAGAACACCGCTGGCGATGAACCTTTGGCGAGATCCCTCCCAGCGCGCCAGGGTCATGGTCAAGCTTCAGGAGCAATCGGAAGTTCGGGAAGAAGAGTTTCTGTGCGTGACAAAGTCAGGAGAAACGCGCGTTTGCCAGTTTTCCGGAGCGCTCATCGAGCTGGATGGCCAACTCTGCGCGTTGGTGATCGTTCGGGATATTACCGCGCGCAAGAAGGCCGATGAGGCTCTCCGCGCCAGTGAGGAACGCTTCCGAAATCTCGTGCAAGACTTGCACATCGGCGTGGTCTTGCTGGGTCCTGATGCGGAAACGAAGTTCGCAAACAGCGCAGCCCTAAAGATGTTCGGCTTGAGTGAAGAACAAACTCGCGGGAAGAGTTCCTCGAGTTTTGGCCTGACGGCCATCCGTGAAGATGGAACGGAAATCTCGTTTGCCCTGCGTACCGGGCCTCGCGCGATTGCTACCCGTCAGCCGATTCGAAATGACGTTGTTGGGTGGCGCCGTCCGGAGTCCAACGAGGTCTTCTGGACCCTGGTTGATGCGGTGCCTCACTTCACGCCGGAAGGTGAAATAGCTAGCGTGATTTTGTCCATATCGAATGTCACCGAGTGGAAGCAGGCGGAGCAAGCGCTCCGCGCCAGCGAATCCCGCTTCCGCACTCTCGTTCAAGACTTCCATGTCGGCGTCGTCCTGCTGGGTCCAGACGCCACGCTCCAGTTTGCAAACCAGGCGGCGCAACAACTGTTTGGGTATACCGCCCAGGAGGCGAAAGGAAAGAACTCTTCACAACTCGATTTGATTTCCATTCGTGAAGATGGAACCGAAATCCCGTTTTCGATGCGCCCCGGCGTCCGTGCAATTGCTACGCGGCAGGCGGTTCTGAACGAAGTAATAGGCTGGCGGCGCCAGGGCTCCAGCGAAATCCTTTGGACATTGGGAAATGCCGTCCCTCAATTTGCATCGGATGGTTCCGTCTCCGCTGTGATCTACACGTTTACCAACATTACCGAGCGCAAGCAGGCCGAAGAAGCATTGCACCAACTTTCGACACGTCTGCTTCAGCTTCAAGACGAAGAACGACGGCGGCTCGGCCGCGAACTCCACGACAGCCTGGCGCAGAGTGTCCTTGCCGTGAACCTGAACCTCGCGCAGGCTGCGCAGTCCTCCGATTCCCTCAGCGAGCGCGGCAGGCATGCGCTCGCTGAAGCCCGCCGCTTGCTTCAAGGGATGTCGCGCGAAATTCGCACGCTTTCCTATCTTTTGCACCCGCCTCTTCTGGATGAGCTCGGTCTGGTTTCCGCCATCAAAGAGTACGCCGAAGGCTTCAGTGAGCGCAGTGGGGTCAAAATGGAATTGCAGCTGCAGACCGGATTTGGCCGCCTTCCGCAGGAAGTCGAGACCGCTCTCTTTCGAATCGTTCAAGAAAGTCTGACAAACATCCAGCGCCACTCCGGAAGCCAAACGGCCATGATTCGCTTGCGCGGCGATTCCACTTGCGTCAACCTCGATATCAGCGACCGTGGTTGTGGCATGGCTAAGAACGCCATTGAGCGCGGCAACGGTTCCGGCAGCCGCCTGGGTGTTGGTATTCTTGGCATGCGCGAACGCATGACGCAGCTCGGCGGCAAACTCGAAATTGATTCCAGTCCATCAGGAACGATGGTACGGGTTTCCATACCCTTAAGAGCCGAGGTTTCCAATGCCGGTTCGCATTCTCGTAGCTGATGACCACCATGTGGTTCGCACCGGACTCCGCGCCCTTCTCGAGTCCAAGTCCGGATGGCAAGTCTGCGCCGAGGCCGCTAACGGCCGTGAAGCCGTCGAAAAAGCCCGCGAGCTCAAACCCGACGTGGCCGTTCTGGACATCGGCATGCCTCTCTTGAATGGTGTCGAAGCCACGCGCCAGATCCGCAAACTCTCTCCGAAAACTGAAATTCTTATCTTGACCATGCATGATTCCGATCTTCTGGTTCAGGAAGTTCTCGAAGCCGGGGCCCTGGGTTACATCCTAAAAGACGACGCCGATCGCAATCTGATTGCTGCCGTCGATGCGCTTCGCCGTCACAAATCTTTTCTCTCTTCCCGGGTATCCAAGGCCGCACTGTCGGCTGGGGGCGCCCAGGATAGTGACCGCTCCTCGCGCAGCCGCCTGACTCCCAGGCAGCGGGAAATCCTCCAGCTCCTTGCCGAAGGCAAAAGCAACAAAGAAGTCGCTACTGCACTCGGCATCAGCGTGAAAACCGCTGAAACTCATCGCGCCAACATCATGCTCAAGCTCGATTTTCATTCCATCACCGAATTGGTCCGCTACGCGGTCCGCAACAAGATCATCGAAAGCTAAAATCCCGTCCGCTCGGCCTACAGGGAATTCCCTAGGGAATCGTCCGAATTTCAAACCTGCTCTCAATCTTGCAGACTGATGAATCGGGTGCGAACAGTCAGTGCTCGATGGGAGTATGCAATGCAGCCCAGTAATCGCCGAATTCGCGTTTTGGTCGCCGATGATTCGCCGACCGCCTTGCGTTCCGTCTGCAAGTACCTTGAGTACTCGGGCGCATTTGAAATTGTTGGCACCGCGCGCGACGGCCAGCACGCCCTGGATCAAGCCAGCCGCTTCCGCCCTGACTTGGTGCTGACCGACCTGAGCATGCCACAAATGAATGGGTTCGAAGCTGCCATGGAGTTGCGGCGGTCCTATCCCAGGATGCACGTGCTCATCTATTCGGAATTGAGCGGCCTCTCCCTTCGAGAGGAATGCCTGCGAAGCGGCGCCGATGGCTTCGTGGAAAAGAGTCAAATGCCGGAGAAACTGCTCGAGGAGGTTCGAAAACTTTTCCCGGAGAATTCGTAAGGAAAAGCAAGACGAAGTTATGGAGTCCTCTTTTTACAGAATCCTGGTCATGGAGAATGATCTCTCCTTTGCCCAAAACATATGCGACCTATTGGAAAGCAATCCGAATGTTTCTTTCCAGATTGTGCTCGCCAAAGCCGTTCCCGGCGTCGCTCCCGCTTCCGTCTATGAAAGCGTTGACGCCCTTCTCCTTGGCGTTCCTTCTTTCGACGAAAGCGGACTTGCACGCGTAACCGACCTTCATTCCCGGTTCAATGCTTTGCCGATCCTGGCGATAATCCCCGCGGAAGAAGCCGGCCTGGTTCAGAAAGTCTTGGAGGCCGGCGCCGCTGAATATCTTGTTAAGGAAACGCTGACAAGGGAATTGCTCCACAAGGCCGTAAAGTACGCTGTGGAGCGCACGCGCAACGAAATCGCCATTCGCCAGAGCGAGCAGCGCTTTCATGAGCTCTTTGAAAACGCCAAGGATATTCTTTTTACGCTCGATCTGGAGGGCAACGTCACTTCCCTTAACAAGTCCGCGGAAGAAGTCATGGGTTGGTCCCGCAGCGAGGCTCTCCAGCTCAATCTCAAGAGTCTCGTAGCGCCGGAACACCTCAATCTCTGCAGCCAGATGATGCAGCGCATCCTCAATGAGGAGCCCTTGCAGCACTTTGAAATCAGCTTGTTGCGCAAGGATGGCCGCAAGGTTCTTCTTCAAGCCAGCGCTCGCCTCATCTATTCGAACGGAGAGAGGCACTCTATACAAGGTATGGCCCGCGACGTCACCGAACGCCGCCAGTTGGAAACCATGGTCCAGCAGTCCCAAAAATTGGAAGCAATTGGCCGCCTCTCCGGAGGTCTCGCCCACGATTTCAATAACTTGTTTTGCGTCATCAGCGGGCACACCGAGCTCTTGACCGAACAGATGGAAGCAGCTCACCCTGCCCTCAAGAACCTGGCCCAGATCAAGAAGGCGGTGGATAGTGCTACTTCGCTCACTCGCCAACTGCTGGCCTTCAGCCGCAAACAGGTGTTCCATCCACGTACCCTGGATCTGAACGCCGTCGTTGTTGAAACCCGGAAAATGCTTGGCCGCCTGATTGGCGAGCAAATTGAGTTATTTGCTTCCCTTCACCCCGCGCTGGGGAACGTCAGCGTCGATCCTGTCCAATTCGAACAGGTCCTGGTGAATCTCGTTCTCAATGCACGCGATGCCATGTCCCAGGGAGGAAAACTGACCATTGAAACGAAGAACGTGGACCTGGAAGAAGGGGCCAGATCCAAACGCGCCATTGTTCCTGCCGGCAAATACGTCGTCCTTTCCGTCACTGACAACGGTTGCGGCATGGATGACGAAGCCCAAAGCCGCATCTTCGAACCGTTTTACACCACCAAGGAGCTCGGCAAAGGTTCAGGCTTGGGTCTCGCTACAGTGTATGGAATCGTCAAACAAAGCGGCGGGTTCATCTGGGTCTATAGCGAACTCGGCCGGGGTACAACCATTCGAGTCTATCTCCCTCGCGTTGACAACTCTCCTAGTCCGGTTTCAATGGGAAACCCCCTGGCCGAAGTCCGCCAAGGTTCGGAAACTGTTTTGCTCGTGGAGAATGCCGAGTCCGTTCGAAATCTGGCCAAGGAACTTTTGAAATCCAGTGGCTACGCGGTGCTCGAGGCCGAGAGCGGAAGAGAAGCCCTTCGGATTGCCAGTTCTTTTAGTGGTCCCATTCACCTTCTTCTGACCGATGTCATTATGCCCGGAATGGGAGGCAAGCAACTTGCCGAACAGTTGACCAGTCTTCGCCCGGCAACTCGCGTCCTTTATATGTCCGGCTATTCGAATGATGGGATCGTTCAGTCCGGAATTCTGGAAAGCGGAGCTCTACTGTTGGAAAAGCCCTTCACCCGCGAGATCCTCCTGCGAAAAGTCCGGCAAGTGCTGGATGAAGTACCGCAAATCTCATAAGCGTCCGTCACGCGTGATTGAGGAGCTTGCCACCAGCTGACCGCTCGAGCGGTCTCTCGGTCGCTACTGTCTGCGGAAGAGCTTAGTCGGCCGGATGGCTTTCCAGCACGGGCCGCGCACCTCCTGCCGCCTGCCCCGATCGCCGCGCATGCGCTGGTCCTGTCGATTCGCGCACCACAAACTCCGGCTCGATGGCGATCTCCTGCACGTACTCGCCGCGCCCTTCAATCTGATCGACTACCGTTTGCGCGGCAATCTGGCCCATCCTTACCAGCGGTTGACGGACCGTGGTGAGCCCTGGATTGGCGTACGCGGCCCCCGGAATATCGTCAAAGCCCACCACCGAGATGTCTTCCGGCACTCGCAATCCCGCTTCCTTAATCGCCCAGATCGAGCCGATGGCGGAAATGTCGTTGTATGCAAACAGCGCCGTGAAAGGATGCTTCCGCGCCAGCAGTTGTTTCGCGAAGGGATACCCGATGGCCGGCGTCGAATCCGTTCCTTCCAGTTGGATCGTTAACTCGGGCCGCACCTTGATTTGCATTTCCTGCGCCACCTCGCAAATCGCGCTCCACCGCACCTCGGAGTCCGAGCTAAAAGTCTGGCCTTTGATGAACGCGATGTTTTCATGTCCGAGCGCCTTAAGATGTTCGAGGGCTAACCGCGCTGCTCGCTTGTGATCCAGCACGACATTGGTCACTCCCTCAACGCGCACGTGCCCCGCGACGGCCACCGTAGGCAGCGCCAGCGCCTCTTTGACCGACGCATCCGTGGTAATGAATCCTTCCACGCCCCGCGTCAACAGCATTTGCGCGTAAGTCTGCAGCAGCTTCGGATCGTGACGGTGAATCACGGTAAGGAAGAAGAAATTATTTTTTCGCAGGTATTCTTCAATGCCGCTGATCACCATCGCGCCGTACGCGTCGCCAATCTCTTCGGCGATCACGCCGATCGTATATGTCCGTTTGAGCCTCAGCGTCCGCGCGAAAAAATTCGGCCGGTAATTCAATTCGTGCGCCGCGGCGATAATGCGGTTTTTGGTGTGTTCGGGAATGGACCGCGCCGCGGGTGAATTGTTCAGCGCTGCAGAGACCGTTCCCGCCGTCAGCCCAAGGTGTTCCGCAATAGTCTTTAGGGTGACCTTATCGGAATTGCGCGAGCCCGTTTTCCGTTTCGGCGGTTGCGGAGTCATCTGGAGGTCCTCAGTAGATATTCCAAAAATTGGATACGGGATGAGGGTCATTTTCTGAGAAGGACGTGCCCACTGGGACCGCTTGGAACCCCATAAACCGCGATTCTGGCGCAACTTGGGTCCACTCACACCAGCTTTCGACGCACACTGCCGGACCATAGCTTCTCTGGCACTCAGGCGTGGTTCTACATTTAAGCATAGAAAACGCGTCCCTAAGACAGAGCCAGTCTAGAAGAGGGCTCCCACCTTCCGCGCGACGCGGCGTAGAATATCATTATTTTTCTTTAGAATATCATTATTTCTGCTTGACAAGCCTCCCGGAATGGTTATAAATACCCGGCTAGTAGAAAAGCACTACGTCCCGTAGTGTTTTAGGGGTTGTGTTCAATCTTGATTTTGTGGTGGGGTAACGACGGAATGAGTCCTCTGCTAGCCCATGCGAACTGCGGATTTCATTCTGTTTTTCCACGTGAAAATACTTCCTCGAGGGGTATACGAATGAAGACTCAATTTCCAAACAGTAAAGATGTAATGCGCAAATTGCGAGTGTTTGCCTCGCTGCTTGGTTTTCTTGCGCTTATTCTCTGCACTTCTCTCGCTGCACGCGCGCAGGTCACCACCGCAGATGTCCGCGGCACGGTTACGGACGAGCAGGGCGCGGCGGTCGCGGGAGCGGATGTCACGATTACGAACGCTCAGACCGGACTTGCCCGCGACACGAAATCGGGAACCGATGGCACTTATAGCTTCACGGAATTGCCGCTCGGCTCTTACAACATTCACGTCACGCACGCAGGCTTTAAGGCCGAGACGCAGACGGGCATTGTGCTGCACGTCAACGACAGCTTGGTGGTCAACGTCGGCCTGAAGATCGGAGCGATCAGTGAGTCGGTCACTGTGGAAGCCTCGCCAATCGCGGTGGAGACGACCAGCGGAGAGTTGACCGGCCTGATCCAGGCCAGTCAGGTGTCGGAGTTGCCGCTGAATGGCCGCAACTTCATGCAACTGATTACCTTGATTCCTGGTGTGGCTCCCGCCGAAGCTTTCAGCGTTACGAACAAGGGCCTCAAGGGCGCCTCGGACGTTTCCGTCAGCGGCAGCCCCTCAAACGGCAATCAGTGGCTCGTTGACGGCGCCAATAATAACGACACCGGTTCGCAGCGCACCATTCTTATTTACCCCTCGACCGAATCCATTCAGGAATTCAAGATTGAGCGCAACAGCTACGGCGCCGAATTTGGTTTGATGGCCGGGGCCACGATCAGCCTGGTGACCAAGTCCGGAACCAATGATTTCCACGGTAGTGCTTTCTATTCTGGCCGCAACGACAAGCTGAATGCCTACGACACTGAACTCAAGGCCGGCTGCCCGACGCCTCTCAGTTCGGTCACTTGCCCGAAGAACAAATTCCGCGGCAACGACTATGGGTTCACCATCGGCGGGCCCGTCAAAAAAGGCAAAGTCTTCTTCTTCTATTCCGAGGAGTGGAACAAGCGCATCGAGGGATTGACTGCGTCCAACCACGTTCCAACCATGGCAGAGCGCGGCGGCGATTTTAGTGATCTCGCCGCTTGCCCGGCTTCTGCGGGCACTGGCTACCCGGCAGGTGGCCTGCACGACCCCTCGGCAGCCCCGGGCACGTTTGGTTTTGCGGGCCAGGCGACCACCAACACCATCCCTGCGAACCGGCTGAGTCCTGGCGGAGCCTTGGCGTTGACCGAATATCCCGCTCCCACGCTGCCCTATACCTCGACTTCTTGCCCGTTCATCAACTGGACGGCTTCTCAGAACGTTCCTACCCCTTGGCGGGAAGAGAACGCTCGCGGCGACATCAACCTGACAAAGAGCCTGACTTTGATGCTGAAATTCACGAATGACTCCTGGAAGATCGGACCACCCTCCAATGGGTTCGGCTGGGGGAGTAATTCTCTCGGAGTCATCGATGAGTCGTGGAATCAGCCCGGACGCATCGCTGCCGCCAAACTGAGCAAGACCATCGGGGCCAGCGCCGTCAACGACTTCCAGTTCTCTTACTCCGCGAACCGCATCACCATTCAGCCTTCGAATCTTGCGCTCGAAACAGCGCTTAATGATGCCATTCCCACCTTTTTCCCCATCGGGGGCAAACGGTATGGTGACAAAGGTCCCAGCATCTGGTTCTCCGGATGGGGCAATGCCCACCTCCCCAGCGTTTGGACCATTTCGCCCTGGGCCAACGCGCAAGACCTTTACACCTGGCAAGATGATTTTTCTATCGTCAGGGGAAAACACACCATCAAGTTGGGTGGCGTTTATAGCAGAAACTCCAAGAACGAGCAGCAGTCCAACGCCGAATTCGGCGGCCTCTTCGGGTCTGTTGGTTTCAATGGATGCAGCGGAACGGTTGTCGCGGGGCAGTGCCCCAACGCGTCGGGCAACCAGACCGGGTACGATGTGGCCGATGTGCTGCTCAAAAACATGGCGTTCAACTGGAGCGAAGCCAGCAATATCAATATCAACGACATCCGCTGGCAGAACACCGAGTTTTATGCCGCCGACACGTTCCGCGTCACCAGCCGCCTTACCGTTGTTTATGGCGTGCGATACTCCCTGCTGCCCAATCCCTACTTTAATGACGACCTCTATACGTCGTTCAATCCGGCCGCTTATAATCCAGCGCTCGGAAATGCCACTTGCAACGGCCTCTTGTACTCGCCTGCTAAACCCAATCCATGCCCCGCGGGAACGGGCGGAGTGGCGGGTCCAAACCGCGCTCTTTGGAACAACAACAATCATATGTTCGCGCCGCGTTTGAGCTTTGCCTATGACCCCACTGGAAAGGGCAAATGGGCCATCCGTGTCGGCGCCGGTCAATTCTTTAACCGCGATCGCCTGTACGCCTTGCAGATTGGCGGCGCTAATCCGCCCTTCATTGGCAACTTCACTACGACCAATGGTCGCTTTATCGACAGCATAACCCAGCCCGGCGCGTGCTCCCCGAACTGCTTCGGCCAGGGCCTCGGCAATGCCGCCATCGGCGGTGAAACCAGCAATCAGATGCCCAACAGCTGGCAGTACAACGTGACCATCCAGCACGAGCTCTTCAAGAATGCCCTGCTCGAACTGGGTTATGTTGGAAACCACAACGTCCACTGGGAGATTCGCTCCGATATCAATGCCGTTCCTGAAGCCGACCGCTTGACCTATGTTCAGGATTCCGGTAACGGCGCCGCGCGTGCCGCGCTTCGCCCCTTTGGCCCTCTGAAGGGAGACAATTCGCTCACTTACTACACGCGAAACGCTTCCTCCAGCTACAACTCTTTGCAAGCGCTCTTTAACATGCGCTTCACGCGCAATTCTATTTTCCAGTTGGCCTACACTTGGTCGAAGCTGATATCCGACACGCAGCTAATCGATACGCCAGCTCTCAACATCGACCACTACAATCCTAGCGCGAGCCGTGGTCCGGATTTGCTGAACCGTCCGCAAATCCTGGTAGCCAATGTGGTTTACAACCTTCCCACGCTGCAGAGCCAACAGAAATTTGTCCGGGGCGCTCTTGGTTCATGGGAACTCAGCGGCATCGTGAACCTGGCGTCCGGTCCTTCTCTGACGCCGATTATCAACAGCATTTCCAACCTCGGGGATCCTTCGGGTACCGGGAGCAACAGTTTGGAGCGGCCCATGCGTGTGCCGGGCCAGCCCTGCCGTGTCAGTGGCCCTGACGGCAGGCAATGGCTAAATCCGAACGCCTACACCTTGAACGGCTTCCAACTCGGCCAGATCGGAAATTCCGGCGTCGGGATTTGCACTGGCCCCGGCAACAGCGACGTGGATTCTTCCCTGCGGAAGAACTTCAAACTCACGGAACGGTTTAGGATGCAGTTCTCCTTCGACATGTTCAACCTGTTCAACCATCCGCAATACCAGGCGAGCGCCCTCAACCTGGGGTTGAACTTCAACGCGCCGAATACTGCCGCTCTCCCAGAGTTCAAGACTGCCACTGGGGCTGGGACGACGAATATCGCAAACGCCGTTTCCCTCCAGAATACAACCTTGAGCCCGGGCACCTTCGGTTATGCGACCCAAGCCCGCGAAAACGGATGGCGCCAGATGCAATACGGTCTGAAGATTAGCTTCTGACCGCTGACTAAAACCTGATCCTTCAACCGTCCCGCCAGGCCGGCAATGCCCTGGCGGGACGGTTTTTTTAGAACCAACTGAAGTTCCAATTTTGATTTGTTCCGAAGTAAAAACCGAATGAGCTAGAATGGAACTATGTCCGGTTATTCCTTGAGACCTTCGTTACTCCGAGTTTTCTTCCTGGCTCTTATCCTGTTGGCTCCAAAGTTTGCTTCCGCACAGGCTGCCGGGCCGCAATCTGTCCGCGTGCCGCCACCCATTGCAAAGCCTGGCGCCGCAAAGTCCAAGGTGGATCGCAGCAGCTTCCCGCCGGTTCCCACGTTCAAGGACATCGCCAAGGACGTCGGTCTGACCGCCGTCCACATCTCCGCCCCGGAAGCGCACTACGTCATCGACTCCACCAGTGGCGGCGCCGGATTCATCGATTGCGATGACAGTGGCCGCCTCAGCGTGCTTTTGGTCAATGGTTCCACTGTCGAGCGCTTCCGCGCCGGCGGCGACCCGCTCGTCACGCTCTATCGTCAGGAGGCCGACGGTACCTTCAAGGACATCACCCAGGAAGCCGGCCTGACGCGCCGTGGCTGGGGCATGGGAGTAGCCGTCGCTGACTACGATAACGACGGCAAGTTGGACCTTTTCGTCACTGGATTTGGCGGCAGCGCGCTCTACCATGGTTTGGGCAACTGCAAGTTCGAGGACGTCACCGAAAAAGCCGGCGTCGGTGGCAGCGGCTTCATGACCGGCGCGGCCTGGGGCGACTACGACCGCGACGGTTTCGTCGATCTCTTCGTCTCCCGCTACTCCCATCTGGACATGAACAATCTCCCCCAATTCGGCAGCAACAAATTCTGCCGCTTCAAAGGCATTTTGGTGCAATGCGGTCCCTGGGGCCTCGAAGGCGAAAGCGATTTCCTCTATCACAATCGCGGCGACGGGACCTTCGAGGAGGTTTCCGTCAAAGCCGGGGTCCACGATGAAATCGGTTACTACGGCCTGGGCGTCATGTGGGTGGACTACGATGACGATGGCTGGCCCGATCTTCTCGTCGCCAACGATTCTGTCCCCAACTACCTGTACCATAACAATCACAACGGAACCTTCACCGACGTGGGTTTGCTCACCGGCGTGGCGCTGAGCGGCGAAGGCATGGAACTTGGGAATATGGGAGTCGATTGGGGCGATTACGACCACAGCGGCCGCCTCAGCTTCTTCGTCACGCACTTTGAAGAGCAGCCCAATTCGCTCTATCGCAACATAGGCCCCAAGGGATTCGATGATGTGAGCTGGACCTCCGGGCTCGGCCATCAGAATTATGGCCTGGTCGGATGGGGTACCGGCTTTTTTGACATGGACAACAGTACCTGGCTCGACCTTCTGGTCGCCAACGGCCACGTCTATCCGCAGATCGACACGCTGGAAACCGGGCCGCGCTTTCGCGAGCCGCTTCTCCTGCATCGGAATAATCGCGACGGCACCTTCGATGAAGTCTCCAAGGAATCCGGCCTTGCCGCTCTCCCTCTTCATTCCCGCCGCGGCGCTGCCTTTGGTGATGTCTTCAATACCGGCAACGTCGACGTCCTGCTTCTAAACGTCGGCGAGGCGCCCTCTCTTCTCAAGAACATGAACGCCAGCGGCTTCCATCGCGTGCTCTTTAAGCTCATCGGCACCAAAAGCAATCGCGCTGCAATCGGCGCCCGCGTGACGATTCACGCTGCCGGCGTCAAGCAGTTCAGCGAAGTGCGCGGCGGCGCAAGCTATCTTTCACAAAACGATCTGCGCCTCCACTTCGGCCTCGGCACGGCGAAAAAAATGGAATCCGTCGAAATCCGCTGGCCGAACGGCACGGTCGAAACACTTCAGAATGTTGCGGCAGACTCCATTTATACGATCGTGGAAGGGGCGGGAATCCGGGATGCCAAAGCCTTGCCGTCGCCCGCTACGGTCGCGCCCGCGGGCGCTCATTGATGTTTGTGTGGAATTTGACTTCGCATTGGCGATGGACGCAGTTCGAAAAATCATGGACTCTACGGCTTCCGCTTTCCATCCTTCTCAGAGGTTCACCGTACCGTTGAGCCGCCGCCTCGAAGCCATTGTGCTGGTTTTTGCACTGAACGTGTCTCTTGTCCCCGTCACGCGGGCCTCCGATAACCCCGGAGAAGCGCTACGCAAACAGTTTGAGGCCGCGAAGGGATCGCTGGCCGCTGGGAACCTCGGCCAGGCGGAAAGCGACTACCGTCAGACTATCGCGCTGGGTCTGCGCCAGTTGGGCAATCTTTCCATTTCCGAAGAGCAATTCGAACAGGCCACGCACCTCCTGGATGAGGCCGTGAAACTTACCCCCGCCGACGCCGACCTGCAGGTGGAGGACGGAATCGCATGGTTTCGCAAGGGAGATCCTCAAAAGGCCACGGAGCTGGTGCAAGCCGTTCTGGCTGTGCATCCGGAAGACGCGCGCGCGCACAATGTCCTCGGCCGCATCAACCTGTTCAAGGGCGATACCGAGGGATCGATCGAAGAGCTGAAAAAAGCAGTCGCTCTCCAGGACGATTTCGAAACCTCTTATTTTCTGGGCATCGCTTACCTCAAGGCAAAAAAAGTTTCCGAGGCTTCCGCCTGGTTCAGCGAAGTGCAATCCAGGATGGTGGATTCAGCGGCTCTGCATGTGTTATTTGGGCGAGCCTACACGGTGACGCACTACCCCGAACCCGCCATTGCGGAATTTCGCAAGGCCATCCAGCTTGATCCGAAGTACCCGCGTGCGCATGGATTCCTCGGATACTCCTATCTCGAGCAATTGGGCGAGCAGGCCTATCCGCAGGCGCGTCTAGAGTTCGAAAACGAGTTGAAGATCAATCCCGATCAATATTACTTTCTGATGTTGCTGGGGATCGCCACGGTAGCGCTGCGAGACTTTCCCGCTGCGGAGGTCACTCTCCGCCACGCTGTCCGCCTCAGTCCCAACGAAGCTACTCCTTATCTCTACCTCGGCGAAACCTACACGGAAACCAATCGCCTCGCCCTCGCCGTTCCGGCCCTGGAAAAGTACGTCAGCCTGGTGCAGCATCCCGAAGAAATGTTGCGCGACGTTAGCCGCGCCTACTACCTGCTCGGCCAGGACTTGCTTCGCCTCGGCCGCATCGAGGAAGCCAAAAAAGCGCTGGCCAGTTCGCAGCGTTACCGCGAAGCCAAATTCAGATACGATGCCAAACACATTTTCGACGAAAAGCCCGCTGCCGACGGCGCTGACAGCCGCCCTTCCGAGCGCGTCGCGGGGCTCCTGGAAACCGGCGCGCCAGACGAAAACAAGACTGCGGAATCGATCGTGCAGGGAGGCATGCCCGCGAATACGCCCGCTGCCGAGCAGCCTACCAGGGTTCAACAAGCAGCCGAATCCAAGGTCGCTAAGCAATATCGTGCATTCGTCGCTGAGATCCTCTCCAGCTCTTACAACGACCTCGGCGTCATGCGCGCGAAAAGCTCGAACTTTGCAGAGGCCTCCGAATTCTTCAAACAGGCGGCCACTTGGACGCCCGCTCTTCCCGGCCTCGATCGCAACTGGGGTCTCGCCAGCTACCGCGCCGAGCTTTATTCCGAAGCTGTTCCCCCTCTGGAGCGGCAGTTGGCCGCTCATCCCGATGACCAACTCGTCCGTCAACTTCTCGGAATGAGCTATTTCATGACGGAAAACTTTTCCAAGACCGCCGAAGTTCTCCATCCCTTTCTTAAAGCTCCGCCCGACGATCCAGGTCTGCTTTTCGCCTGGGGTTCCGCCCTGGTTCGCACTCGTCAACCTGATCTGGCCATGGACATTTTTCGTCGTCTGCTCCAACAAAACGCCGGCAATCCCAGCGTTCACCTGCTCCTCGGTCAGGCGCACGCCCAACAGGAAGACTATCCCGACGCACTCACCGAACTGAAAGCCGCCTTGCAGCTCGATCCCCGCCTTCCGGAAGCTCACTATTTCGAGGGTCTCGTTTTCCTTCACCAGAGTGAATTCGAATCGGCCGCGCAGGAATTTCGCGCCGAACTTCAGCTTCGGCCCGCGGATCCCCTCGCGACTTATCATCTTGGGTACGCGCTGTTGGCCCAAGGCCATCCCGAGGATGCCGTGGCCCTCTTCCGCGACGTGATCAAGGCCCTGCCCGGGTACGAATCAGCCCATTTCGAACTCGGCCGTGCTCTCCTGCAGCAGGGAGACACCGCCGGAGCCATCGAGAGTCTGGAGACCGCCAAAAAACTTGTTCCGGACCACGACGCCACCTATTTTCAATTGAGCCAGGCTTATCGGCGCGCGGGACGCACGCAAGAAGCGCAGCAAGCGCTCGCGGCCTTTCAAAAGCTCATTGAAACAAATCGCTTGAAGAAGCGCGAAAGCCTTGAAATGGAAAAACCCTGATCTCGGGCAGGCCTGGCGGCATCTCCGAAGCCGGTCGTGAGCTCGAACTCTAAAAACGGACTCAAAGCCAAATCCCGCGAACGCGCCGTGCCCCAGCCGGCCCAGCCCCATGATAATCATCACCAAGTGTTTCAGGAGTGGGCATTTCTTGGGATGAAACCTCTGCTGCGATTGTCGGTGGAAAACCCCTCTATCGATGTATGTTAGAAAAGCAGCCCCTTGGGGCCTTTGAGTTTCCATGAAAAAGCTTCGTTTCCTCATCTCGCTCACGACCGACGATAACGACTATCAGATCGAACAGGCGCAATCCGCTGAGCAAGCCGCCCGTAATCTCGGCGTCGAAGCCCAGATCCTCTACGCCAACAACGACGCTATCACCCAAAGCACGCAGATCTTGAAGGCCGTTCAGGCCGCCGAACTCCTCCGCCCCGACGCCATCATTTTTGAGCCCGTCGGCGGCACCGCACTCCCCCAAGTTGCCCGCGCCGCGGTTTCCGCCGGCATCGGCTGGGCCGTCCTCAATCGTGACGCCGGCTACATCGCCGAACTCCGAAAGACCTCCACTGCTCCGGTCTTCGCCATCAGTTCCGATCATGTCGAAATTGGCCGCATTCAGGGCCGTCAGTTTGCCGCGCTGCTTCCCAAAGGCGGCGGCCTCCTCTACATTCAAGGCCCCACCGAAAACTCCGCCGCCAAGGAACGCACCGCCGGCATGCAGGAGACCAAGCCCGCGAACATCCATTGCACACTGTTGAAGGGTCAGTGGACCGAAGAAAGCTCCCAGCGTTCCGTCCGTTCCTGGCTCAAGCTCACCACTTCCCAAAAAGCCGCTATCGACGTCATCGGCGCGCAGGACGATTCCATGGCCATCGGCGCGCGCAAAGCCTTCGAAGAACTCCCCAGTGAATCCGAACAAGAGCGTTGGCTGAAGCTCCCCTTCACCGGCTGCGACGGCCTGCCCAAGACCGGTCAGTCCTGGGTCCGCAGCGGCCTCCTCGCCGCCACTATTTACGTTCCTCCCAACACCGGCCAGGCCATCGAGATGCTCGTCCAGGCCATCCAGCAAAAAAAGCCGCTTCCTGAACGCGCCCTCACAGCCGCCGTCTCCATCCCCGCACTCGCCGAAATAAAACCTCGCTAGTCGCCTGTACTCGTCGGTAAACCGGATCGCCTTCGCATGGACTCTTCGAGAATTGTTTCCTTCGCGCGCCAGTGGATTTGCGCGCGATCGCTTCAGAAAACAAAGGGGACAGTACTCGCGCCTGCGAGCACCGTCCCCTTTGCAACCCAAAGCTGCAGCTGCGGATAAGTCTACATCCGCGGCAGCGCCCTCATTAACTTAGTGGACATCATTTTCCGTTTCAGTCACTCGCACCATGCCGCTCGCAAGCCACGCCCCGCCGCCAGTGCGAACGAGGAACGCGATGTTAGGCTGGGTGGTGCAAGCAGAGGGGAGAGTCCCGAGGCTGCCTCGGAAATTGGCGTTGCCTTGCGCGCTCAGGGTCACCAGCGGAGTATCCACCAGCGTGGAATTCCCCGAGTTCAGCACGCCAGTTGTGTCGCACACCAGTGTGCCCTTGACGCTCGTCACGCCGTCCGGCGTTCCGATCGAGTTTCCGGCTGCGAGCACCAGGCCATCAACATCAAAACGCACGGCTCCCGTCGTCAGATTCACTTCCGCATGGCCGCCCGACGTGTGCCACGGCAATCCGCCGCCTGTCACTTTGCCCGTGCCGGTTCCCACGATGCTGCCGGGCACGATGATCCCGACGATTTGCCTCCACTCCACTTCGTTTTCCCCGAAACTGGAAGTCGGAGTTGCCTTTGCATCGACGAAGTTCACAGCACCGAGTACGAGGACGCCGAGCAACATCAATCCAACCACCGGCAACCCTCTCTTGAAGAATCTACTTTCCGTAATGCCTTTCATCTTTCGTTTCTCCTCTTTTATTTTTTTGAAAAGCTGAGTCATTCTGCAGCTATTCCGCTGGCAGCTCCTATCTTTGCTCGTTTGTAATCACAATGGAGGTTGCGCACAACTGTGCGTTGTTAAACCCCGATTAAGTCACTTTTAAGCTTGCAAGACTCTGACCGCCAACGCGTCAAAGCAAGGATTCGTTTTTCGAAGGCCCACGCTTCTAACAAGCAGGAGACTGAGCCCCCCGTTTTTTTATTCCCTCAATCACTCTGCTGCTTCCCCATATTTTTTCGCGCCTGAAAACTGGCGGTAGCCTCGCTCAGGCCCCTTTACCGTATCGTTGAAGCAGTTCATCAACTTCCGCGTATCCTGATGGATACTCAACACTGCTGGCCGCCGCTCCCGCACGCAGCAGCCGCTCCGCCGACTCGGGCGATCGTCTGTTCATCCAATATGAGTTCACACACGCGCGCACCGCCAGCGCCAAAGGCGTCCGCCCCCTGCCGTCCTGCGCATCCACTGGCGCTTCCCGTTCAATAAGCAGTGCCACTGTTGAAGGCCACGCGCGCCATGCCGCCACGTGCAGCGCCGTGCTTTTTGCCGCGATATCGAAATACGCGTCGCCCTTCTCATACAGCGCTGCAACATTCACTCCTAGGTCCAGCAGTTGCCGCACACCGCCCGTGTTTCCCACTCCCGCAAACTCCGCCAGCAGCGTCCCTCCCTGCGACAAAAGTTCACCCACGAGCGCCGGCTCGCCTGCAGTAATCGCGCGTATCGCCTTTCCATCGTTTTTCGCGCACGCCGCGATCAGCCGCTCGACGCCGTCGAACTCCATAGGGATTCCTCGCCGTTCGAACGCCTCTAGCACGTCACCCCGCCCTCGTCGCGTGGCCATCGCCACACCCGTTTTGCCATCCAAGCGGTTCTTCAACAGGGGATCCGCGCCGTGCTCCAGCAACATTTCGATCTTGTCCAAGGCATTGTCCCGCCGCAGCGCATGCTGCAGCGCCGTGTGATGCCAGCGCGTCATGCGATTCGGGTCCGCGCCGTGCTCCAGCAGATACTTCATGCCCTCCACGTCGTGCCAGTCCGCCTTCCGCAGCAGCATCGTCGCCAGGCTCTCCTCGTTCATCTTCCCGCTCTCCACCAGCACCCTTAGCGCGCCGTTGTCGTAAGTTTCCGGCGCGTGATACGGCGTTTCCTCGTCGTTCGGATCCGCGCCTCGCTCCAGCAGCAGCCGCGTCAGTTCCGCGTGATGCGCCACTCCCGCGGCTCCATACAACACGCTTTCCCACTCAGGTTTCGGCTGGTGATCCATCTCCCAAAACCCGGTCTTCGCGCTCGCGCCTGCATCCAGCAACGCCTTCGCCGTCCGCACGAATCGCGCCGACCGCCCGCGATCCAGCCGCAAATACCTTGAGAAGCACAGATGGGTAAGCGCGTCCCATCCGTAAGGCCCGCCCTTTGCCGTTGCGCTCTTCGCATCGCCCTTCAAGAATCTCCGCACTGGGGCATCGTCACCAAGGATCGCCGCCACAAAAATATCGCTCTTCGCAATCTCCGGATGCGCCGTAAGAATTGCCTCCGCCGTTTCCAGCGTCCCCGATGCATGCGAAGCGTCGCGCGGCACACAAGCCGCCGCAATAAACCCCGCCACCGGATCGCCGAGCGAAGCCACCGCCCGCTCGCGCATTACCGCTTCAATATGCTTCGCAAACTTCGCCCAACTCTCAAACCTATACTCCCGTGCAATCACCCATTGCGCATCGGCAAGCGTTACCCTGGCGCGCTGAACCTCGGCATCCCGCAACTTCTGAAATCGCGGATGGCTTTTCCGCACTCGCCGAATCGCTTCGGAATCGCCCGCTTTCCAGGCTTTGACCAGCTCTTTAGCTTGTTTCTTGTACTGCTCCAGGTGGGGGCGAACGGGGAGTTTTTTGGCTTCCATACGACCTTCCTTTCATAACTTCGCCTGGAGTCCGCCAGATTCAGGCTGAAAGAAGGTTCGTAGCTCTGCTTGAACTGCCTAAGGTGGGCACTGCCCTTTCCGCGGACCGGATGCGCCCTTCGCGCTACCCGCCACCCTACCGCATCCCCTCCGCCAAATCAATCGCGCAGAAACTCGTATAGTCGGTCACCTCCCGACTTGCGCGAGAATCAGGCATTGGGTCTCTTAACTGGACAGCTGCCGAAACCCCATGTCATTACGTTGACGGATGCTTCAGGATCTCTGCCAAAGCATGCAGCCGTGCCGAGTCCGTTGGGCTTTTCGCCGTGACGGCGCTCTTTTCCAACGATGGCGCCATGTGGCTCAACTTCGCCAGCTTGCCCTTGCTCATGTGCGAACTCTCCGCGCTTTGGATCGCTTTCCACAGAGCTGCGATTTGGTCCGGCGGCAAAGCCTGCGACCGCGACAACTGGTCCAGGTACGCCTTTGCCACGACCAGCTGTGCAGGCCACTCGATCTTTTGCTGGTTCTGCACATTCAGCTCAGGCACCTGCACCGTTTTCGCTGCGTCGATTTCGTTCTGCGTCAGGAACCTGCTCGGCGTCAGTTCAAAAACGTCCAGGCCTCGCGCAATCTCCGAACCGTAGATGTAGCCGTTGTACCAATACGCTGACCATTCACCGCCCAGCACCAGCACGTTCGGATCAATGGCCCCGCGGTCGAAGTAGGCAATCTCGAAAGGTTGCGCCGGGTCGGTGAAGTCCACGATAGAGACGCCGCCCTGGTACCAGGCCTGCACTTCGATGTCGCGGCCGGGGACCGGAATCAGCGAGCCGTTGTGGGCCACACAGTTCTTGCTGTCGCCTTGCGCGGCAGGCAGCTTGTAATAGTTCGCGAAACTTAGCTTGTCGTCCTTTAGCCGGAAAATGGCATCCGCGCCCCACTTGTTCGGGTCGTTCGCACGGCACCTCGCCCCCAGGCCGCCGCCCCACTCGTCGGTAAACACGACTTTGCTTCCATCGTTGGAGAACGAAGCCGAGTGCCAGTAGGAATAGTTCGGATCGTTCACGGCATCCACACGCATCGGATGTACCGGGTCCTTGATGTCGAGCAGAATTCCATTTCCGGAGCACGCGCCCGCCGCCAACCCAATCGCCGAGTACACCGTGATGTCGTGGCACTGGTTGGTGTCCGCCGGCTTCTCTGCGCCCTTCTTACCGTGGGTGCCACCGTTGTTCAGGCCGTTCATCGCGCCCGTCCGCGGATCGATAAATACGCGAGGGCTGGACACCACCTTCGCGTCTTGCGGGGCAGCGAGCGGAACTTTGATCACTTCGATACGAAACAGCGCCGTATTCGGGTCTTTGTCCGGCTTTTCACCGGAGCACCCCGCCAGTTCTTCCGGCTGGCGCACAAATGATGTGCCCGACACGTAGATATATGCATTGTCTTTATCGTTCGGGTCCACCACCAGAGTATGCGTGTGCGATCCGCGGCAGGTCTGCACTGCCGCGACCTGCTTCGGGTTCTTGATATCGGAAATGTCGAAGATCCGCACGCCGCGGAAACGGTCTTTTTGCGGCGCCGGTATGCGGCGTTTTTTTTCTTTTTCCTCGCCTGCCGGCGGCGGAGGCTCCGGCGGAAACCCCTCCACGCCGCAATCCAGGCGTCCATTCGGCATCTCCACCGACATGAACAACAGGTTTTTGTACACCGACACATCTCCCTGCCCGCCTGGGCACACCAGGGAAGTCAGCAACGTGGTATTCGCCGGATGGGAGATATCAAAGATATTCAGGCCGTAAAAATTCCCCTGGAACAGGTGGTTGCCCTGGAACGCCAAGTCCGAGTTCGAGAAAGCAAGCTGTGCGATCACCAACTGTATCGGCTTTGGAATCTTCGTGGCGCCGCCGATACCGAGCTGGCCAATCGTCTTCTGCACCTTCGGATCATCCGGATCTGCGGCGCCGAGTTGAAACGCGTCCGGCTTCTTGAACAGCTGGAGGTGTTTGATGCCCATCGACGCTTCGCCCGCGTCATACAGCCCCGGCTTCAGCTTGGCCCGCGGATCGTTCGCATCCGATCCCGTCATCCCCGGCGGCAGCGCCGGAGCTGGCTCCGGTACAAACGGATTTGCATCCTCATCTTCCTTGTCAGCTTGCTGCGCTGGAGCCGGCTTTGGAGGCTCCTGCGCCTGTATCCGGGTCACGCTGAAAGACAAAACAATTGCGGCCCCCATAACACTACAGGCAATACCGTACACTCGGTTCATCTTTTCTCCTCTAACGATTTTTTCTCCAACATCCCTTGCATAATCCTGATCTCGGCCCGTTGCGAATTGTCCGCATCCGTCGCGAAGTTGAACAGCTCGGCATCCTGCCCCGCCCCCGCGGTGTCGAACAAATCCTTTACCATGGTCAGCGCGCCATTGTGGTGCTGAATCATCCCCGTCAAAAATAAGCGGTCGAATTCCGTGCCCTTCGCTCTCCGCAGAGCCTCCATCTGCTCGGGCGTGAGCATGCCGGGCATAAGAGCCATCTTTTCGCGCGGCATATCCATGCCCGGCATCTCCGGCTTCCCCTTGGAAACCGGTTCTCCCCGAGCCCCCAGCCACCGCCGCATGAGATTTATTTCATCCGACTGCGAGCTGCTGATGCGTGCCCCGAGCGACCGCAGATCTTTGTTCTCCGTATGCGACGCAATCAGCGCGGTCATCTCCACCGCTTGCGAATGATGCATGATCATGCCTTGCATAAACTCCACATCCGCTTGCGACCGTGGCGGCAGCGTGGCTCTCGTCGACGGCGGCAGTGTCCTGCTCGGCTTACCCGGCGCGCCCGGCTGCACCACAACAGGATTCGCGGGATTCGTCTGCTGCGGTCGCCCACTAGAGCGCAAGAAGTCTGTTGGAGCGCTCGCGGCGAGCAACACGCCGCACAACATCGCAGATCCCTTTGCAGCGTGAAGCCGATAGGTAATTCTTGGCCAGGGTTTGCTCTTTACCTTGTACACGGTGGACTAATCCTATGTCAGATCCTGCCAAATTAAAACGGGCCTTTGGTCGTCGTATCCCGCCCCTCACAATCCACAGGAATCCAGTAGAAGAACGATTTAGCTGCTTGTTTGTGCCCCGCCTCGTCGTATAATGCCTTGAAAATATTGGGTTCATCCCTTGCTGCGTTTGCCGAGGAGACGCGCATGACCAAACCGCGCAAAGACTCCGCTCTCGACCGGAGACAGTTTCTGGCCGCCACGGGCGGCCTGCTCGCCGCCTCAGTACCTGGCGCCGCCAAGATCGCCGATGTCATTGGATCGCCATCCCCGCACGCCGCAAGCTCTCCGACTCACAGGCCCTCTGGCTCCCTGCGCAAAATTCCCATCGGCGTCTTCGACCCCGTCTACGACCATCTTTCCCTCGACGCCATGCTCGACAAAGTCACTGCCCTTGGCCTCGAAGCCATGGAAATCGGCACCGGCGGCTATCCCAACAATCACCATTGCCCGCTCGATGATCTCATCGCTGACCGCGCCAAGGCCAAAGCCTGGCTGAAAAAATTTGAAGACCGCGGCATCCGCGTCGCTACCCTCAGTTGTCATGGCAATCCCATTCATCCCGACGCCAAACACGCCCAAAAAGACATCGATACTTTTCGCAAAACTGTTCTTCTCGCGGAAATGCTGGACGTAAAAGTTATCGTCGGCTTCTCCGGCTGCCCCGGCGGCACTCCTCAGGACACGCAGCCGAACTGGATCACCTACCGCTGGCCCCCCGAGTACGCCCAGATGCAGGACTGGCAGTGGAAAGAAAAAATCATCCCGTATTGGAAAGACGCCGCGAAATTCGCCCGCGAACACGGCGTCAAGCGTCTTGCGCTCGAAATGCATCCCAACTTCGCCGTCTACAACCCGCGCACGCTGCTGAAACTCCGCGAAGCCGTCGGCGAAGAAATCGGCGCCAACAATGATCTCAGTCATCTCTTTTGGCAGGGCTGCGATCCCGTCGAAGTCA
>Ga0207152_1036_pt1 | contig 26784 bp, 22 predicted proteins | sample Alteio_BWMinHeat_30_FD_153590 | JGI IMG/M metagenome (GOLD analysis project Ga0207152, IMG submission 153590) | Enriched cells from forest soil in Barre Woods Harvard Forest LTER site, Petersham, Massachusetts, United States -... | ecosystem: Environmental > Terrestrial > Soil > Temperate forest >... | reverse complement strand
ATGAACCAGCCATTATGGATTGGTATAAGTGTTGATGGAACGCAGGAGATGCAGCCTCTTACCAGGCTTGCAGCCGTTCCTTATGCGCTGAATATTCCCGATCAATCTGTGACGATGGCAAAACTTTCGCCGGAGGTAGCGGCAGGGATAGGACAGAGGAAAACACCTACGATACAAACCGCTAATGGAACTGTCTATTGGGGCGAAACAGGAAATAACTCCACAATACCAGGGACGAATTACGTTGGAACTTCCGATAGTGTTGCTCTTGAGTTGCATGTCTATGACGGAGATGCTACTGCAAATCGCGGGAGTAAGCGAATTATGCGATATGAACCTAATGCGCTCAGTCCGAATATAATTGGTGGGTATCAGGGAAATAAAATGCGTGCAAATACTGTCGGTTCTGTTATCGATGGGGGTGGAACCAATGGTGGCATTAACGAGATTCGAAGCAATTATTCTGTTATAGTCAGTGGAACAGGTGGACTGATTGATAGTAATAGTAAAGAAGATGCGATTCTTACCGGCATTGACGATTATATAGGCAGAGGAGCGCCATACTGCCTTATCGGAGCTGGCAATGCTGATTCTATTCATGACGGGGCATTAGGCAGTGTCATTCTCGGAGGTTCAACAAATAAGATTATTGATTCCTGTTCGGATGGATTCATCGGAGCTGGCACTAATAATACTATTTTGAATAAAGCTAAGAGTGCTGTTACACTTGGAGGGGATAGCCTTGTCGCTAGTTGTTACGGACAAACCGTTTTTGGTTATTATAATATTGCCCAAGGTACTTCTTCGCCGACAAATCTTGTCGATTCCGATGATATTTTGATTGTAGGAAAAGGAATAGCAGGGAACAGAGACGATGCCTTCCAAATATCCCGCAAAGGGCATACTATTGTTCACGATAGTAATGGCTATACACACCCAGCTATTACTGGCGGGACATATATGGATAATATAGTATACGCATGGGGATATGTATCGGCTGGACATCACCCTATTGCCGAGCATTCATTTGGGGTATCAAGTATCAGCTACGTCGGAAATTCTTGCGCAATTGAGCTAAACTTGAGCAAACCAAATAATTCAGTTACAAGTTTAAATTATAGTGATGCAGCGATTATTATAACTCCTTATGATAATTCTGACCCATGCATTCACTATGAGATCACTGGATTAATGATTGATGCTAATGGGAGAACGACATTTAATGTAGTCTTTTATCAAACTGTACTTAATCCAGCTTCCCCACCTTCTCACCCATTACCTTATCTGGATTGTCAAGCTGTGGCTGTGTCACCAAGCTTTATGTTTATTGTTGTTGGCAGACCACATGGATAACAAATAAGAGAGAGAGAGTTTATTGATGGCACTCCATCGGGTTTCCGATGGAGTGTAGTCAAAACTAGGTAAAACAAAATTTTAAAATTATGGCATATATACTTAATACTAAAAAGTTATTATTAAAATTAAGTGGGATTATTTTTTTGCAATTCATTTTAGTTCCGTCGCTTTTCTCAAAGGTATATACCGTCCAATTCCAGGCATATAGTTATTCTCCTAATGCATTAGGTGTTCTCGTGGGAGATACGATAAAATGGATAGGCGATTTTTCGACTTTTTCTTTGCAATCTGTTTCCGTTCCGTCCGATGCCGCGCCATTTGGTCCGATAAACTCCGGTGACACTTTTCTTTATGTTGTGAAATTCGTTGGCGAATACGATTATCAGAATAACACAAATGTTTCGTTAGGTATGAAAGGATATTTTGTCGCGTCAGAACCTTTGAACGGAATAACGAATGAGGGGAAAGAGTTTTATCTTGGGATGCTTACTCCAAGCTATAATAGTGTTGCAACAGCGCCCGTGCTAAAAGATTTTGCTGTTTACGCTTTAATTTCTACTCACTATGATAATAATATATCTGTATCATACTTTGACCAGACAGGCAACGAGATATTGGATCCAATATACCATATTATTGCAAAACATTCTTTACAACTCTCCCTTAAGTATAATTTGATGGAAATGGATACTGCTTCCGATGGAGTTTCTTATAAATCCTGCCATATAAAATCAACGTATCCTATTTCAGTTACTTTTGTAAGTGTCGGTGCATGCGCGGGAGGAAGTTATCTTGCTCTTCCCGTTCTTGGACTTGGAAAAAATTATGTTGCGGCGTGTTACAATGATAATCCTGGCAATGGTGCGGCATATAACGTTGATACATATCCTCCCAAAGTTTTTGATTATGCCGGGGGAGAGTTTATCATAATCGGCACTGAAGATGCTACAAACGTAAAAATCATACCAACTGCTACCACCGTAACGGGACATCCAGGGGCAAATACAGGCTCTCCTCATCCATATACCGTTCAATTAGGCCGAGGACAATGTTACCTGGTTCGTTCTAATGGGAGAAACGAGGATAATGATATGTCCGGATCACAGATAGAAGCTTCTAAGCCTGTTGCAGTTATCAGTGGCCATGAAAATGCCTCACTAGGTGGAGTCGATCCATTTCAAATGGAAGCACGTGATTTTATGATAGAACAAATGGTGCCAGTTGATTTCTGGGATATAAGCGGCTATATTTCTATACCATTTGTAGAACCAAGTCCAGTGGGCAATCAGGGAGGAGGGGATACATACCGTCTATACACATTCGATAATACAGTCAGTGGACAACTCGACGTGCAAGGGATAAGTGGTGGCTACGGAGTCGTCACTCAGCCTCTTACATCACCACAAGGAATTGCAGAAATAACTGCACCAGCCGAGGCATACTCACTTAATAATAAAAAAATAAGTTTAATGCAATATGCTGAACGGACCCAAACAGCAAATGCACCATTCCCTGCTCCTAGTATGATGACCATTGTACCTGTCAGCCGTTGGAAAACATCGTATTCGCTGACGGTTGTTTCTGATGCTAATATAGTAAATCAGATAATTCATGATAGATATCTAAATATAATAGGATCGAACTTAAATAATATCAACTTTTCTATTAATGGTGGCAATCCGGTTCCACTTTCCGTATTATCTAAAGTTCTTAACTATGGTACTGTTTCAACAAGATACCCTAATTTGAAAGCTGCACAATATAAATTGCCAAGTACAGCTAATTCATGCCATTTTTTTTCAAGTGATCCTTTCATGGTTTACTACTATGGAACTCGAATGTTTGTTGCAGATTTACATCTTGGAGATTATAATTATGCAAATTTTGTAGACGAATACGCAGCACCTGCCGGAATGCAATTGAATACCGGAATCTATCCTTCATTTACTATCAATGCTGGGTCCACTTGTACCGGTTGGCATGTCTGCATTCGTGATACAGGGATGAACGATCCGGGACTCAAAGCCGCTATTCTTATCGATGATCTCGACGGCGTGTACTGGAACACCCCGGCAAAATTCAGCAATGTCACTTTCGATGCAACATCCAGCGACTATGTCGATGGGGAGCTTCATCCTCACTGGCACTCAAACCAGAGTTATTGTTTCGATGTGAATTTCAGCAATCCCCTTTCTGCTGCTTCGGCTCCTCTTGCTATTGTGGATAATCTCGGCAATGCTGCCATCCTTCGTTTAGACCGAGCGGCTCCTACGGTGAAGCTTTCCACAAATCCCATTGTATCAAGCAATCCAGATAGCATTGTTTTTCCGGTAGAGAAGATCGGCCAGCAGAATTGTACTACGTTTGTTTTGAAAAATACAGCGGCTAAAGGCGGAACAGCTATCAATTTAAATTCTGCATTGCTAACAAATACCGATACCACTTATAAGACAAGTATAAATATTTCATTCCCACATTCGATAGCTGCAGGAGATTCGGTACTGGTTCAGGTATGCTACACTCCGATAGACTCATCACGTCATCAGGATTCACTTATCCTAACATCGGACTGCTTTAGCCTTACGGTTTCGCTTGATGCGCATGGTTCGACAGGATTAATATCGGCAGGGGATCTGGATTTCGGAACAGTGACGGTTGGGGATACGATATGTAAGTTAGTACAGATAAAAAATATCGGCTCGGCTCCGTTCACATTGCAAAGCTCATCGCTCTTTACGGATACAGTAGATTTCTCGATCAATACAAAAGCATTACCGAAGCAACTGGCTGTGGGAGCTGCCATTAATATTAATATTTGCTTTCATCCGCAATCGGCGAAGACCTACTCCGATACGATAACCTGGACAACTGACCTGGAACCGGCATTTCAGCATTCGGTGAAAGATCGGTCGATCTTAACAGGAACGGCAATGCCGAAACAGGCAGTCAAAACATTATTGCAGGATAATTCTTTTACAATTCGTCCGAATCCGGCGAACGGGAATTCGGTGATCGTGACGTTCTCGGCAGGGCAGGAAAATTCATCGCTCAATGTTTTTGATGTGCTGGGCAGGGAGGTATATAAGAAAGAAATTCAATCGGGAGTATCACAAATCCAAATACCGATACAAAATTTATCGGAAGGGACGTATTACGTCCGGCTAACTTCGACAAGCGGCACTGTGTCGCAAAGTTTTGTAAAGGTCCCGTAGGGGCATGCTGCGCATGCCCTCTTTGGAATTACTGAAAATTTTCGCTCGTGGTGTTTATATTATAAATACCGAGGATTGAAGAAGGTCACGCGCAGCGTGCCCCTACGGAAGAATTGATGGTGCTACTCCACCGTTACGGATTTTGCGAGATTTCTTGGTTGGTCTACATTTGCTCCGCGGGCTGTTGCCATGTAATAGGAGAGAAGCTGTAATGGAATGACCGATAGGATCGGCATCAGCATCGGAATTGTTTTGGGAATGTAGATGACTTTTTCTGCAAGTTTTTCGATGCTCTTATCGCCATCGCTTGCAATAATGATAAGCCTTCCGCCTCGTGCCCGGACTTCCTGAATATTGGACAGGACTTTTTCATAGACATCGTCATGCGTTGCAAGCACGACGACGGGCATATCGTTATCGATGAGTGCGATCGGCCCGTGTTTCATTTCCGCAGCCGGGTAGCCTTCAGCATGAATATAGGAAATCTCTTTCAGTTTCAATGCACCTTCTAACGCCACTGGATAATTATAGCCTCTGCCCAGATAAAGAAAATGATCTGCTTTTTTGAATTCATTGACGATCTCTTTTATTGCAGGCTCGGAGAGATCAAGTATCTTTTTTATTTTACCCGGCAATTCCAACAGTGAACGGATAAGTTCTTTACCGTCGACAACGGAAAGCCCTTTCATTCTGCCGAGCATAATAGAAAGCAAAGCAAGAACCGTGACTTGCGAGGTAAATGCTTTCGTTGAGGCGACGCCGATCTCCGGTCCGGCATGGATATAGACTCCGCCATCGGATTCGCGGGCAATGGTCGAGCCGACGACATTAACGATCCCTAAACAGAGCGCGCCTTTACGTTTTGCTTCGCGCATCGCGGCCAGGGTATCGGCAGTCTCGCCGGACTGGCTGATGACGAACATCACGTCGCCTTCGGTAACGACAGGATTCCGGTACCGGAATTCCGAAGCGTACTCGACATCGACCGGAACCTGGGCAAGCTGCTCCAGCATATATTTTCCGATAATGGCGGCATGATAACTCGTACCGCAGGCAGTGATCAAAATTCTTTTTGCATTGCGGATATGCGGCAGATGGTTGCGCAATCCGCCGAGCACGGTAGAACCTTCATCTTCTATCACTCTTCCGCGCATCGAATCGCGAACGGTCGAAGATTGCTCATGAATTTCCTTGAGCATGAAATGCTCGTAGCCGCCTTTTTCGAGTTCCTCGAGCTTGATCGTAATTGCTTCGATATCTTTGGTGACCTCGACGTCGCCGATGGTGCGGGTCTTCACTCCATCACGAGTGACAGTTGCAATTTCGCCATCAGAAAGATAAATGACATTGCGTGTATGTGAGACAATTGCTGCAGCGTCGGACGCAATAAAATTCTCGTTATCGCCGACGCCGATCACGATTGGAGAGCCTTTGCGGGCGCAGACAATTTCATCAGGGGATTCGCTGGCAACGACACAGACGCCATAGGCACCGATGACTTCGTTGAGAGCGAGGCGGACAGCTTCGGTAAGATTTCTGCCGTCGGTAAAAAATTCGCCTATCAGATGTGCGAGAACTTCCGTATCGGTTTCACTTTCAAATGTATGGCCGCGCTCGATAAGCGTTTCTTTGATTGCAGAATAATTCTCGATGATGCCGTTATGGATGAGTGCGATCTTGCCGGATTGATCGGTCTGCGGATGGCTGTTGATATCGCTCGGCGCACCGTGTGTTGCCCAACGCGTATGGCCGATACCGAGCTTTGCCGTTTTCGGCACGTTACGGATCAGCTCCTCAAGCTGTGTAACTTTGCCCTTGCATTTTTTAATACTAAGCGTTGCGGAGTTTCCTGTCGCATTACGATTACCGTTCGTATGATGATGTTCGATAAGGGCGATCCCGGCTGAATCATATCCACGATATTCCAGCCGCTTCAGCCCTGCAAGGATGATCGGAGTTGCCTCGCGCTCGCCGATATAACCGACTATTCCGCACATAATGGTGTTCTTTCGTATGACGTGAAAATTGTTTTATCATAACGAAATATTCGGAAAACTGTTACGGGGAATTATCTGAACCGTGATTATTGGGATTAATGGGATGGGTCGGATTTTTAAATACAGGATCCATTTTGGATAGGTCGTATTTTTGCATTCTTAACCGATAATAATTTATTAATGCTGAATAAAAATTTACCAGACTCGGAGCTGACTCATTCTATTATCGGATGTGCTATGCGGGTGCACAGTGAATTAAAAAATGGGTTTCAGGAATTGATCTATCAGCGGGCATTAGCTAAAGAGATGAAAGATACTGGAATAGACTTTTCCAAAGAGCATAATATGCCTATTTATTATAAGAATACCCTGATGGGTACAAGACGAGTGGATTTCCTGGTCGAAGGCAGAATAAGTGTAGAATTAAAAGCCCATATACAAATCGATGATATCCATATTGCACAAGGATTAAATTATCTGGAGGCTTATAATATTCCGGTAGGACTCCTAATTAATTTCGGATCGACCAGTCTGCAATTTCATAGGTTATGAAATAAAAAATTTAAAATCCGATCAATCCCATAAATCCCAATAATCACGGTGAAGATTGCTCTTCTTATAGAATATGACGGCACTGATTTTGCCGGCTGGCAGGTTCAGCCGGGAGTCCGGACTGTGCAGCAAGAGATCGAAAGTGCCTTTGAGAAGGTGTTGCAGCAGCGTGTTGCTATTACTGCTTCGGGAAGAACGGATTCGGGCGTTCATGCGATCGGTATGGTCGCTCATGCTACGCTCCCCGAAATTAATTTCGGACTCGTGAAACTCACCGAAGCGCTGAATGCAGAATCGGGATATGATGTCATAGTTCGGGCGATCCGCGAAGTGCCCGAGCATTTTAATGCGCGGCATAGGACATTGGATAGAGAATACCGCTATACGATCTTTAGACGCAGAACTGCTTTGTACAGAAATTTTTCGTGGTTCGTCCGCGGCGATCTTGATGTCGATTCAATGAAACGATGTGCAGCATTACTTCAGGGCAGTCATGACTTTACCTCTTTTTCCAAGCAGACGGATGATGTTGACCATTACCGGTGTATTATCGATGCTGCGGGTTTCGAAGAATATCCCGACAACCTCGTCTTCATGATCCGCGCAAACCGTTTTGTACGAGGGATGGTGCGCTCGTTAATCGGAGCATTAGTGGAAGTTGGGAAAGGAAAATTACCTATTGAAGAATTTCAGGACTTGCTGGATAATCCGGTTGAGGTTGAAAGGGCAAAACATCTTGCTCCGGCTCAGGGGCTGATGCTTTGGAAGATCCGGTATCCGCAGGAATTCGGATTATGGGAATAGGGTAAGAATGCGTCCCTATGAATTAAAGAGGAAAAGAATTTGTAAGAAAGAAATGCTGGCACTTATAATTAACGTCATTGCGAGAACTCGCCACGGCGGGTTCGTGGCAATCTACAATCTTGAATTATGATTGCATCCTTCAGTATTTTAGATCGCTACGTCGTCCGCAAGCGGACTCCTCGCGATGACAACATGAGAAATTAATGCATCGATATACAGTACTTTTTTTTCTTCTTATAGGGACTCAAATTTCTCATGCTCAATTTCGTGCGTATGCCGGAGAATTTTTGCAGCTTGGTACCGGTGCCCGGTCACTGGCAATGGGGAATGCAGCGATTGCCGTGGCTAACGATGCAACAGCAGGATACTGGAATCCTGCAGGTCTTTCGGATCTTCTATATCCCACTGTTACCGGAATGCATGAAGCGCGCTTCGATAATACGGTCCTGCATGATTTTGCTGCGATAGCTTTTCCGTTAGGCAAGAATGGCGGAGCTGCCATTTCCGTTTTACATATCGGGATCTCGGACATTAAAGATACGCGCAGTGCATTTGTCGATGTCTACGGAGATGGCATTTTCCATGGTGATGATTATATCGATTATTCGAAGGTCACGTCGTTCGGTAATTACGATTGGGGAATTCTCTTTTCGTATGGACAGAAAAAGGACTCGCTCTTTTCGTATGGCGCGACGGCGAAATTAATTTTCCGAAAGCTCGATGCCGAAAATCATGCAACGGGCTTCGGAGTCGATCTCGGAGTGCGTTATCATATTCTTCCTGAATTAACGCTTGCCGCAGTCGGACAGGATATCACCACCACACTTCTCTCCTATTCATCCGGGACTAAAGAACTTGTTTCGCCGACGTTAAAACTCGGAGCTGCCTATCTCTGGGATATTTTCTCTAATACCGATCATCTGGTTATGCCGGCGATCGACGCGGACATCCGTTTCGAAAATCTCGGAAGCCAGGCGGAAGTTCATGTTGGCCCAGTCAGTTCGGATTTTCATTTTGGTTTGGAGTATCAATTCAAAAAGCTCATCGCCCTGCGAGCCGGATATAACGATCTCAAGATGCTTACGCTCGGCGCAGGAGTTCATTTGCCCAGGCTGAGTATCGATTATGCTTTCCAGAGTTTCAGCGCACAGGATCAACTTGGCAACACGCACCGCATTAGTTTCAGTCTGAGCCTCGAACAAGAGAAATGGAAACGACAGAATTAAAAATAATGGGGAATTGAGAATCGAGAAATGTATGTTGGGTTAGCCCTGAACCCGAATTTTCATATTCAATTCTTAATGCACCGTTTTCTCTTTTTCTCTTTTCTTTTTTTTGCCGGCTGCTCACTTTTTTATTCAGCACCGAAAGTAGAGAAGAAAAAACCGATCTACGAAATGAGTTCGTCGCCGCTCGACGAAGAATATTTCCATTCGCCTGCCGGTGATATAGCTGGACATATTCCGAAAGGCTGGCTGCAAGTCAATACGGAAAATATTCCGGAACTTGAAAATATTTTAGGTGTCTACACCGATCCGGAACGGTCATTTGCTATGGTACTCACGGAAATTCCGGGCACAGCCGAGCTCAGAAGAAAGGTAGCATTAACCGGTATACTCGCTCTTTCGGAAGAATCGTTTGCACTGAAGCAAAAAAAACACCCGGATATCACGATGAACCGTCAGCCGGAGATTTTCACGATCGATAGTATGTTATTTGTCAACTATGAATATATTCGGGAGCGTGATTCGGGGCAAGTAATTCTTCATAATCGTGTTGTCAGCTTTTCAGCAGGTTCGAGATTTTATGAGTTGGCAATGGTTGAATTGCATCCAACGTTTAGGCTTGATCGATATTTAGAGAACTTCCGATTATTGCAATCTGTTATTGCGGGGCTTGAGGGAGTAGCGGCTGTAAAAGAAGCGAATACAAGTCGTTAAAACATTCGACTTGGGGTGTCGCCAAGCGGTAAGGCAGCGCCCTTTGGAGGCGCCATTCGTAGGTTCGAATCCTGCCACCCCAGCACTGGAAATTGAGAGTTGAGATTGAGAATTGAGAAAAAAACTGCTTTTTTCTTTTTGTATTCCATTCTCAATTCACAATTCACAATTCTCAATTCACTAATGGCACAGCTTAAAGTCGTCGCAGGACGCAGCAATAAAGTATTCGCCGATAAGATCGCGAAAGCGCTCAATGTAAAAATAGCGAATACGCAGATCAAGAATTTTTCTGATGGCGAGCTGTGGGTAAAGTACGATGAGAATATCCGGGGAGTAGATCTTTTCATCGTCCAATCGACGATGCCGCCTGCCGAGAATCTGATGGAGCTGCTCATGCTCATCGATGCTGCCCGGCGAGCAAGTGCCGAACGCATAACAGCAGTACTTCCGTACTTCGGTTATGCCAGGCAGGATCGTAAAGATCAGCCCCGTGTGGCTATTACGAGCAAGCTGGTTGCAAATTTGATAACGGAGGCCGGGGCAGATCGTGTGATCTCGATGGATCTTCATGCACCCCAGCTTCAGGGCTTTTTCGATATACCGTTCGATCACTTGTATGCATCGAACGCCTTCGCAAAACATTTTCGCGAAGAGAAGCTGAAAAATCTGGCGATCGCTTCGCCCGATGTAGGCGGATCGAAAATGGCACGAAGTTTTGCGAAACGATTCGATGCCGATCTTATTATTATCGATAAGCGGCGCCCTGCTCCGAACGTCGCAGAAGTAATGAATATTATCGGCGAACCGGAAGGCAAAGATATTATTCTTATCGACGATCTCATCGATACCGGAGGAACATTTGCCAATGCGGCAGCAGCGTTGAAACAATCCGGAGCAAAGCGAGTGTATGGGGCGTGTTCTCATGCAGTGCTGAGCGGTAATGCGATCGAGCGCATCGAAAAATCTCCGCTCGAATATTTGCTCGTGACCGATACGATCCCGTTGAAAAAGGAATCGAAGAAGATCAGGGTAAAATCGGTAGCGAAAGTTTTCGCCGAAGCTGTGCAGAGAACGCATGATGGCAAGAGCATCAGTTCGCTCTTCGACGATAACAAGAATAAGAAAAAAGTGTAATTAACACCTGACCCGCCGCGGCGGGTCAGGATTTTTCATAACCACTGTTGGGCACTGCTTCAATTGATGAACGTAAGTGTGCGGCGGGATGAAAGGAAAAACCAATGGCAGATATCACAATTAACGCAGAGGCTCGTCCGAAATTAGGCGGCAGTTCTGCAAAATCATTACGTAATTCAGGACGCGTTCCGGGAGTTCTCTACGGGCACGGCGAAGCTTCGATTCCATTCCATGTGAAAGAACTCGATCTTCGGCCGCTCATCTATACGAAAGAAACGCACATCGTCAATCTCAATCTTGACGGCAAAGCAACGAAGAGCATTTTACGCGAAGTGCAGTTCGATCCGATCACCGACCGCGTATCGCATATTGATCTTATCATTCTTCATGCAGGAGAAAAGATCAGGATCGATGTTCCTGTTTCACTGATCGGGACTGCTGCCGGCGTTAAAGATGGTGGTATCATTGATTTCGTTATGCATAAACTTTCGATCAATGTACTGCCCGATCAGATCCCGCAGCATATCGAAGTGGATATTTCGGAATTGAAGATCGGTCACGGAGTGCATGTGAAAGAGCTTCCGGTGAACGAAGCATATTCGATTCTTGCAGATGAGAATGCAGTGATCGTTGCCTGTGTCGCTCCGAAAGTCGTCGAAGAACCTGTTGCGGGTGCTGCTCCTGAAGCTGCTGTCGAACCGGAACTCGTTGCGGCGAAGGGCAAGAAGGAAGAAGAAGGCGAAGCTCCTGCAGGAGAGAAAAAATCTGCTCCGGCGGCCGAGAAGAAATAATCTGCAACATTATTATAAAGACGGACTCGCAGGTATTTCTTGTGAGTCTGTTTTTTTATTATTCCTAAAGCATGTATGTTTTTGCCGGCTTAGGCAATCCCGGAAAAGAGTATGACGGCACTCGTCATAATATAGGCTTTGCCATTGTCGATATTCTCGAGCGACAGTTGGAGCGCTCATCCGGCTGGAAAGCAGGGAAGGGTGAGTACTATTATGCTAAAGGGATTATTGCAGGAGAAGATATTATTCTCGCGAAGCCGATCACGTATATGAATCTATCGGGCAGGGCAGTTCGTGATATTCTTGCTTTTTTCAAATGTGATATCTCGAATCTTATTGTCACTTGTGATGATATTGCCATTCCACTTGGGCAGTTAAGGCTTCGTTTGGAGGGATCAGATGGAGGTCATAACGGACTTTCATCAATTATCTATGAACTGGGCACCGATGAATTTGCCAGACTGCGTTTCGGAGTGGGTGCAGATTTCTATCAAGGAGAGCAGGCAAAGTATGTCCTTTCGAAATTCAAAGAATCGGAGAAAAAACTTGTAGAAGAAATGAGTGAAAAAGCCGTTGCCGGATGTAAAGAGATTATAAGCAATGGGATCAAACGGGCAATGAACGTGATAAATGTGAAGCCAAAAACAGAGAATAATATTAAAAATGACGCTTCATGAGAAAAATTTTCGTATTTTTAAAGCTAATATAAAGTTGTCGTAATATTTCACCACAATACTGAAATCAAAAAAAGAGAATGGAACTACTGATTATTCTTGGTATAAGCGTTATCGCACTGCTTTTTGCAGGGCTGTATCTGATCCCGAATGTTTTAAAACGGGATCAGGGTACTCCGGCAATGCAGGAAATTTCCAATGCTATCAAACAAGGCGCCGAAGCATTTTTGCGCCGGCAAAATAAAACAATAGCCTACCTCGCCTTTGCGCTTGCATGCGTTATTTATATTTTGTATGCTTTCGTGCGCGCTCACAACGATCACGATCCCGCCAGTGCATCGAGCCTTGCACTTTGGACGACGCTTTCCTTTGTGTTAGGTGCCGCATGTTCCGTTGCCTCGGGTTATATGGGAATGTGGGTTGCGATCAGAAGTAATATTCGCACTGCTTCGGCAGCGCGCACGAGCATGAACGGCGCATTACAAACGGCTCTTCGTGGTGGCGCAGTATCGGGGTTCTTTGTCGTAGCTCTGAGTTTGCTTGGCGTTGCAGGTCTTTTCGCCATTGTGAACGCAATGAATGTAACGGATGATGTGACGAAAATTCCCCTTCTCATTGTCGGTTATGGATTCGGAGCAAGCTTTGTAGCGCTTTTTGCTCAGCTTGGTGGTGGTATTTTTACGAAAGCTGCCGATGTCGGCGCCGATCTTGTAGGGAAAGTCGAAGCCGGAATTCCAGAAGATGATCCTCGTAACCCTGCAGTTATTGCAGATCTCGTAGGTGATAACGTCGGCGATTGCGCAGGCCGCGGAGCTGACCTATTCGAATCGACCGCTGCCGAGAATATCGGAGCGATGATCCTCGCTGCCGGACTCTATAAAGCGAATGCCGCCTATTTCCAATCAAATAATCTTGCACTGATCGGGGTTATTTTATTCCCGCTCGTTGCACGCGCATTCGGTATCATTGCTTCAATGATCGGCATTATGACCGTTAAAACAAATGAGACGGAAGATCCGATGAAGGCGCTGAATCGTGGATATTTCATCACGGCATTTATTGCAATGATCGGTTTCTTTATTGCTTCCCGCTGGCTGCTCGGCGAGCAATATTATCTTAACTTTTTCCTTTGCGGAGTAATCGGGGTTTTAGCATCCGTCGCGTTTGTGTACATAACACAGTATTATACTGAATATACCTATAAGCCCGTCAAATCAATTGCTGAAGCTTCGCAGACAGGTCCGGCAACAAATATTATCGCCGGCATTGCTGTCGGTATGGAGTCAACCGGTTATCCGATCCTGGTGATTGGTATTGCGATTGTCAGTGCCTACTTTCTCGGATTGCATTCAGGATTGCAGGACGCAGGACTTTTTGGTACTGCAGTCGCAACGATGGGCATGCTTGCAACAGCGGCGTATATTCTTGCAATGGATACCTTCGGGCCGATCACCGATAATGCTGGCGGTATTGTGGAGATGAGCCATCAACCTGATTCCGTACGTGAAAAGACAGATCGTCTAGATTCGGTCGGTAATACAACGAAGGCTTTGACGAAAGGTTATGCAGTCGGCTCGGCAGCTCTGGCAGCATTCCTGCTCTTCGGCGCTTACATGGATGAAATTAAGAATTATGTGCCGTCTTTTGATAAGGTGATCAATCTGAATAAGCCCGAAGTTTTTGTCGGCGCTTTATTTGGGGCAGTGCTTGTCTATCTATTCTCATCGCTTGCGATCAAGGCGGTAGGCAAGGCAGCATACGCGATCATTAATAATGTCCGCGAGCAATTCCGGAATAATCCTGGGATCATGGCTGGTACATCAAAACCTGATTACGGTCAGTGCGTTGATATTGCAACAAAATCTGCACTTCAAAAAATGGTGCTTCCCGGCCTCTTAGTAGTCGCAATGACAGTGGGCACAGGCTTAGTCTTTAAATGGATCTACTATGCCGGCGGACAGCTTCCTTCTGGGGCAAGTGGTGCGGAAGTAGTTGGCGGCTTCCTGATGTCGGGTACGATCACCGGAATCCTGATGGCGCTCTTCTTAAATAATGGCGGCGGCGCATGGGATAACGCCAAGAAATTTATTGAGACGGGTGCGTATGGCGGAAAGAAATCGGATCCTCATAAAGCAGCTGTCGTTGGCGATACGGTAGGCGATCCGTTCAAGGATACGGCAGGACCGTCTCTGCATGTGCTAATAAAATTACTCAGCACACTGACGCTCGTGCTTGCACCGCTCTTTATCTAAATTTAAGGCCAAATAGTTTGTTTTTGAAAGAAGGACATGCCGGAAGGTATGTCTTTTTTTTATTATAAAAAAATAATAGTAATGGGAACTCTCTCTCTCTTGTCTATTTTCGTTAAGTTTATTATTTACAGTAAGTTCTTCAAAGTAGTTACTCAACATTTATTATAGGAGGAAATCATGGCATCAAGTGGAAATAGATTGATCGCAAATGGATGGCAAGACTTTCAAATTGCCGAGCCGATTAATCCGAAATCAATTGTTCTTAATGCAGTATTTGGTTCAAATAATGGCAATTTTGTCCGCAGCTTGAATGCCTTGCAAGCTACATGGGCAGCAAGTCCGGTAGCCTTCACTGGTAATAATACGCAAGTGGTATCACTTGATACCACTGATCAAGCAACTATCGTTAATGCAGGACAATGGACTTTCGATCATCAAATGGTTAACGCGTCTGCTAATATCCCTCCAATTTTAAATAATACGGTTTTTCTTCGTTCCCAAGGAAGAATTTATCAAAACCAGATTGAGCTTGGATTAGGAGGTTCAACATATAATAATGTTCAGCTTACTCCATTTCAAAATCTTGCAACAAGCGGTCAATTCTTGAATAGCGCAACTGGCTCAGTACCTGTAATATCTTTTGGAAGTGGGTACACTGGGAATGTTATATTGAAGATTTCGCTTCGTATGACAGGAGTATTTCAAATGGCCCTTATTATGCAGCAAGGTGCCGGCAGTTGGAGTGCTTTTCCGATGCGATGGATTGTTCTACCCTAGTAAAAAATTATTCATATTTGTACTAATTTTCTACTACTTTTATGGACAAAAGAAAAAATCCAAAAGGTCATGGGAGTAATCGAGGTGCTCTAGGCAATCCGCATTTTAGCGATGATGCATTTGTATACGCTGACGATAGCAGTGATGATAGCACTGATAGCGCATCTTCTGATACTTCTGATACTTCTGATACAAGTTCTACTGGAGACACTTCAGGTGGTTCTACTGGAGACACTTCGGGTGGTTCTACTGGAGACACCTCGGGTGGTTCTACTGGTGGTTCGGGTACCGGTGATACAGCAATAGGCTCAACTTCTGGCGATACTACGAGTTCAGGTGACACTTCGAGTAGTGATGACTCCGGAGATGATGACTCCGGAGATGATGATGGGATAGCTACTGATGCTGGACCGCATATGGATATAGTAACTGATCCTTGTCTCCAAAATCATTTATTGTCTAAGAAAGATTCGTTAATATATAATATTCTAGACTTCGCTCGATCAGACTTCAATTTGGCTGCTACTAATACTTTTGATTATTCATTATTACTTCTTACGTTGGGAACACTTACTGCCACTTTTCCTGAAGCGAGTCTTACTGTACAGCTTTCACAAAAGATTATGGGGTTCCTATTTGCAGTAGCTACGGGAGGCGGTCAACAGTTCCTTGGAGAAATTGCAAGTGATCTTGCTCATTTGGAAAGTTCTTTCCTTCAAGATTCTTTAATACAGACGCTCAATGAGCAGTTGAACAATGGAGATATATCACCAGGCTGTTTAGAAGTATTAAATGAGCTTACTGGACGCTCTAATAGTTCAGGTGGAGGTGGAGATAATAGTGGGGACGATGATAGTGGGGATGATGATAGCGGGGACGATGGTGCGCCTGTTGTAAATAAAAAGGGGGGGCTGAGGATTAAATCTACACCTTCTACCCATACAACAAAGTACTTAAATACAACAAGGTCTCAAATTAAAATGAAAATTACGAACCCACAAATTTCTATTTCCTCGATTAAAAAAAGGTAACATCTACTATTATTACTACTATTGATAAACGTATAAGTATATTTAAAGTGAAATTAGAGAAAAAAATTAAATCATTTATTGAGGAACACTATTTTATGGTTTCCTTTTTTTTATATTTATTTTTTGTTCTTTATATGATCTATGTTTACCCAAATTTCAAACTCCCTCCGAGCCTTGAGTATATATTTGTTTTAACTGTAGGTTCTTTGTATTTTTTTGTTAATACATTGAGATTTACCCCCCCCATTCAATTTAAGTACCGAATTCTCATTTCTTTACTGCCTGTATTTCTTGTTCTGATTATTTATTTATTATTTAGAAGTTGGGTTGGTATTAAAGTTGCAGTTATAGTGATTTTTATTTTTCCGATTTTTTTTAATGTTCGACATTTTTGGAATAAGATAATAAAACAGAGAAATAATAATAAGTAAGAAATGAATGATAATAGGTTGTTTTTATCTAATTCCTATGCCCAAGTATATGATGAATTGATTGATCCTGACTTATTAGAGCCTGTAGAGACGATTATTCGCAACCGAGGATTTCGTTATGGCTGGCATTCTAGCAAAAATATAATTTACAGTCATTGGAATATGGGTTTTTCTGCAACAGGAAATCCGTCTAAAAACCGCAAAGATATTCGCAGCGAAGTTCCTAAGGTTCTCCTTGAACTCTGGCAATCTATTCAGCCGATTGTTTGTCCTAATAGTCCAGTACTGATCCGAGCCTATTGTAACGCATATACATATGGGAATGATGGTTATGTTCATAAAGATTCGGATTTCGAAAATGACATGACAATTATAATTTATCTGAATCAGCAGTGGCAAATAGATTGGGCTGGAGAAACGGTTCTTTTCGATAAAGGCGAGATCATTCATGCCATTCTTCCAAAGTATCGTCGTCTTATAGTCTTTCGTTCTAATCTGGAGCATGTTGGTAGAAGTGTTTCGAGGGTCTGTCCAGTACTGAGAGGAGTGCTCGTATTCAAATCTCGTCCCGAAGAAACAGAAAAATGATAAGTAATACCCGTGAACTTCTTTCTGCAATACTTATTCTAGCGGGTGCAGATCGAACAAATCACTCAAGCCGCTCTCTGCTCGATCATCTGTTAGGGACTTATGATATTTTAAGATCGTGGAAATGTGAAGAGTCGGTATGTATTGCTGGAGGGCTTCATTCTATTTATGGTACTAATGTTTTTAAGAAGGATTCTCTATCCATTTCCGCTCGTCCTATTTTGCGAAATTTTTTTTCTGAAGAAGCCGAGGAACTTGCGTGGAGATTTGGGTCAGTTGATAGACCCAGAGCTATTGAAAACGGATTTGGTATAGATTGGAGAATGGGTAAGCAAATAACTTTTAATGGTGATATATTGAGGAAGCTTCGTTTGATCGAGGCTGCTAATTTATTGGAGCAGGGTTCTGATATAGAAAAATGGCCGAATATTTACATGACTATAAATAAAATGATTTAGTGAACCTCTCGTTTAATTTATTGTTTACAACCCTTCTATAATAACCTGCTCCTTTTCCATTTCGTGGATGGAGGGGCTACCCGAGGCGTAAGTCCTTGGAAACCAAAGGAATATACTACATGGCAAATAAACGTTACGAATCTACATTTATTATCAGTTCGAATCTCTCGGAGGATCAGCGGGATGTGATCGTCAAGAAGTTCGAAGATACCGTTACGAAGAATGGCGGGAAACTGATCGAAACCGAGCATTGGGGCATCCGCCGTTTAGCTTACCTGATTAAGAAAAACACCAGCGCACATTATATGTCGCTGCATTATACCGCACCACCAACCACTAATGCAAAGCTCGAACGCGCATATCAGCTCGATGAAGATATCCTGCGCTGGCTGACGCTGGAAATGCCGGACGAAAATTTCAAATCGCGCCAGGCGATGAAAACCCGCGCCGAGACTGTCGAAGCCCGCAAAATTGCGATGGCGCAGACTGCAAAGGCCGAATCGGAAATTCAAATATAAGTTTTCACTTTAGAGCATTTAGCTTTAAGTTTTATCCAGAACCCCCATGGCTTGCTTAAAGATGCCAGAAATAAATTGCGTGCATATTGCAGGCAATTTGACGAAAGATCCGACGCTACGTAAAACAGCGACGGGAATTTCTGTCGCAAATTTTTGTATTGCCGTAAACAGAAAATACCGCGACGCCAATAATCAAATGGCGGAAGATGTCTGTTATGTGGGAATCGTAGCCTGGAGCAAGCTTGCGGAAAGCTGCATGGAGAAGCTTCGTACCGGGAATGCAATACTTGTCGACGGAGAGTTGCAAAGCCGTAAATTTCATTCGGAGGATGGCTTCTCGCGTTCAGTCGTAGAGATCAAAGCCCACCGGATTCAATTCCTGAATAAGGCAGAAATTAAATTCGACCTTGATGGAGCCGAGGCTGCACCTGAATGGAGCGATCAATTTGTAGAAGAAGAAGATCAAGTAAAAAATTAAGGTATTAGAATATTTATGAAAGTTATTTTACGTGAAGACGTTGAAAAGCTCGGCACCGCAGGTGAAGCCGTAAGCGTTCGTCCGGGATATGCCCGCAATTTCCTTGTGCCTCGCAAGCTTGCCTACGTTGCTACTGCCGGAGCATTGCGCACGATCGCCCAGGAAATGAAGCAGCGCGCCCGGAATGTTGAAAAAGAAAAGGTCGAGTTGACGGCAATAGCTTCAAAGATCTCTGAGCTTAGTGTCACTATTCCGATGCGTGTAGGCGAAGAGGAGAAGCTCTATGGCTCGGTGACCGGTGCTATGATCGCCGATTCGCTCGATAATCAGGGTTATAAGATCGATCGCCGTTCGATCGTTATTGAAGAGCCGATTCGAACTCTAGGATCGCATCAGGTAGCGGTGAAGCTCAAGCATGGAGTCGGAGCAACGATTAAAGTAAATGTAGTTGCAGAATAAGTAACGAAAAATAGTATATACGGCAGAGACGCACCAAGATGCGTCTCTGCTGTTTTTGGATATACACTTCATGATAACGCAATTTATCCGATCGGTCTTCGATCCGAAAGAACTTCCGACGGACGGATTGCCGGAGATCGCGCTCATCGGAAGATCCAATGTCGGCAAGTCTTCGCTCATTAATGCTCTTGCCGAAAAAAAGGAAATGGCTCGTACCAGTTCCACCCCCGGAAAGACTCAGTGCCTGAATTATTATTTGTTCGATCATTTTTATCTTGTCGATATGCCGGGATACGGCTTCGCCAAAGCTTCGAAGTCATCGCGTTTTCAGTGGGCAGGACTCATCGACCGGTACTTCATGAGCCGTATTGAGCTTAGGGCTATTGGCATTCTGATCGATGCAAGGCATATCGGATTAGAAAATGACAAACTTGTTTTAGAATGGCTCTCAGTGCAGGAACATCCGTGGTTTATCGTCTTGACAAAAGTTGATAAGGTAAAACAACAGGATATTTCGGCACACGAAAAGTATCTCCACGAGGAATTCGAAAGGGCTAAAGTAGTGTTTAAGACAAGCTCTAAGGACGGGAAGGGCACAAGGGCCCTTCGGGAGTTCTTACAGGAACAGGCTGCCGGCACGAGCGGCGCAACTTCCGGTTGAGTTGTGTGTTTTTATTATACTGAATTTGGAAAAACCGGCTTAAAAATCCGTATTTTGCAAGTCTGAGATTGTGTATTTTTTTGAATAAGTACCAACATGAATAGATTCTCTACTTTGTTTCTCTCTGCTATTTTTTTGTTTTTGTCAAGTTCACTTTTTGCTCAAGTAAAACAAACAACAGGGCAAAGTGGCGCACACCAATCGTATCAAACTGTTCGTCATGCCGAATATGGCAACGGAACAGTTACTGCCACCCCATCCAACGGTTTTCCTGATTCGCATCTTTCTCCGCAGATCATTGTCCCAGGAGCAGATATGCTGCCGATCTCATCTCATTACGATGTAGGTACAAATTCACGTTCAATGCATAACTTGATCGTTGATCCGGATGATCCACAAAAACTGCATTTCATGGCGATGGAAACGACAAGTAACTCTCCCAGCGATACCGTGGGCGGAAAATACCCGAGCCGCAGAGTTGCATATACATATAGTGCGAACGGAGGAAAAACCTGGACGACACCTGTTACCGTTGGAAATGTCCGTCTTGGTTTTCCGAGCATGATATTATATAAACGTGGCGGCAAAAATGTACCGATTATCGCTGCCCATAATGGACCGAATAATGCAGATGGGACTAATTGGACATCGTATGTATATATAGAGCAGGGTAATCCGGGTGATGGAAATTTTAAATTGTTCGCGGCAGATAGAATTTCCTCGGATGAATCGACCAAAGATATTGGGTATCCCAGTATTGCTGTGAATGCAACGCAAGATACCCTTTATGTTGCAGGCTGCCCTTTGCAGGCGACGACCAGCGCTCCTCCGGGAAATCTGGAATTCGGAAAATATGCATTGGATGCCAACAGAAATGCAGTATGGCTTGGATGGAAGATTCAACCGGGCGGCAATGGTAATGCTACTGCTCTGTGCGCCGGCGGTGAATATCTTTTGCGTGTCGCCCCAAATGGGAAGTTAGGAGTATTGTGGGCACAGGGAGATAATTCGGATCGTGGATTATATTATGTTGAGTCAAAAGATGGCGGCGCAACATGGACGACAACATATGGCAGACTCTATGCTCCCGACCGTTCGGGCCCTGGTGGCATTCTTGCCGATTATAGCGGTCTGGATTTTTGGTTCGATCAAACTTCTAAACCGCATTATCTCTGGGAAGGAGATTATCAGGTCAGCTCAAGTAATACTTTTTATCCTTATAGTGCAATGATTTTTTATTGGGCTTTAGGAGATACGAACGTCAAAATTCTCAACGTTAACTCCGGATTTACTTTGCCCTTTACCCAGGTTATCATTTATGATACGTCTAATATTAATGTTGCAGTAGTTAATCAATCGAGTTATTTCACACCGCCTGCAAGTACAGCGAATGTGGAGCCGACCGGAGTACCTTTTGTTTCGAATGTCACGCCGGCGTTATCGACCAATCCAAATTTCTTCCGCGTATTTTATTCCACATTCCAGGATGGAGATACGTTAACGGTTGACCAGACAGGGGACGGCTCCTCAATTAAGATTTATCTCTACAGGAGCATTTATTATCAGGAAACGAAGGACGGCGGAAATACTTGGTCGGATCCGACTCCATTTATTGCAAACAATCCGAACGATCCCCCGTCAAATAAAAATGATTACCATTTTCCTGCGCCGTCTTTAATGAATTATCTCATTAGCGGTGGCAATATTCAGTATCAGGCGAATGTTATGATTGATTCATTTCCCGGCCAGCAGTTTAACCTTGGGCAGGCAGGGTGGTCGTTTAATACCTGGTACCATTTCATGCAATTGCGGAGTAAAGTTTTACCATCTACTGATAACTCGTCCAGTTCTCTCGCTCAAAATTTTCCTAATCCGTTCAATACATCCACAACAATTCCGATCGTGATGAAGAATGACGACATGGTAACGATTTCCGTTGCGGATATTTTAGGGAGAGAAGTTTCTGTCATCTATAACGGGAGACTGAGTGAAGGGGAGCATCGCATTCCATTTACTGCACCGAATCTTGGTGCAGGTATCTATACCTATACGCTTAAAACTTCATCGGGGAGTATCTCACGGACGATGTCTCTGGTAAAATAATCTGTACGAGTTCAGGGACGCATAATAAAGCGTCTCTGAGCAATGCGACTTTTGGTATGTTGTTGTGTTTTTACTTCGGAGGGCTTGCAGAGTTGTGCAGTCTTTCGAGAAGAAAGATTTAGTTCATATCGTTTAATACCTATACTGCGATGCCAAGGAATAGAATAGTATTTCACTTCTTCTTTTCATTTCTCATTCTCGCTTTTGTGAATGTATTTGCAATACGTGCCGTTGCCCAAACAGGTAAAATTGCAGGCAAGATCACGGATGCAAAGACGGGCGAGCCTTTGCTAAAGGCAAGTATCCAGATCCTCGAAACAAAGCAGGGCGCACTTTCAAAGGATAACGGCGTCGCGACGATCATTAATGTTGCGCCGCGTGAAGATTACACCGTGATCGCTAAATATGCCGGTTACCAGCCCATAACGATAAAAAATGTTAAAGTTGTTTCCGACCAGACGACACAGCTTACCTTCAAGCTTTCATCCAAGACCCAGGATACGATCATTGTTTCCACCGACCGCCTGGTCGATGTAACGAAGATCGGTATCAATGACAAATTTTCCGCTAAGCAAATTCAGACAATCGCTGCAGTGCAAAACATACGCGATGTTGCTGCACTGACCCCCGGGTTGATCCCCGATGGATCGAACGGTGGATTTTCGATCCATGGCAGCCGCGGAACAGAAAACTCTGAAAAGTTGAACGGTGTCGAAACAATGAATCCTGTTCTCGGAACAGAAAGTATTTCTCAGTTAGCGATCTCGAAATTTGCGATATCGGAGATCGGTGTGACTACCAGTGGAGGCGGCGCTGCACTTTCAGGGACGACGGGTGGCCAGATCAGTACGCAAACCCGCGCCGGAGCTTCAAGTTTCGAGTTCATGCTCCGCTACCGGCAGGATCTTCCGTCGCTTAATGCAAGTGATAACGGCATTAAGCAGATGGGTGCTAATGATCATGAATACGAACTTGCTGTCGGAGGGCCGATCACAGAAGACATGAAATTTTTTATTACTGCAAAAGGCGTGACCCAGCAGTACCATAGTGCAGATATTAACCCATTCAGTTTAACTGCGGCAGGAATCGGTGTCCTTGATCCTGCGGGTAATAATCTTGGCCACCTTCCAAACGATAATTATTATTTGCGAGGTGCAACGGCTAATCTTTCATTCGACGCTCTTGGCTTCCATTTTTCTGCTGATGGTGCGCTTAATTCCAGGAGCAGGCAGGGAACATCCTTCGTTTCTTCTGGTGCCGGCTGGGCATGGGCATACGGGGATCCCGCAGAAATACCTGGAAGTAATACCATTGATAATATTTACACATTAAACGCAAGTACCGGAATTGGGCAGTCAGGCATCTTGAAGTTAACAGCGGGATATGAGTCATATGGTGACCATATTGGAAAATATGATCAGTCGCAAGGCGGAGGGCTTTTCAGTTTGTATAAGATATACCAGGCGCAGGATAATTTCAGTTATGATGATGCAAATCACATCGTTACTCCGGGGCCTGATGGTATAGTAGATATTTATACTCCGGTTTCTAAACAGGTCCCTGATCCGAGCAATCCTGCAAATATCAGAACCTATAGCGGTGCGGGCATTAATCCTTTTACCGGGCATATTGAGGGAGACGGAATTTTTGCGTCCACTCAAAATCCATACGGATTATACGGATATTTTCTTGCGGCAGGGAATGTATTTGGGTTTACGAACCAGACCTATGACCAGTATACCCTGCAGGGAGGGTATAGCGATCAATTTGGTTCGCATGGTATTGACTTCGGATTCGAAGGACATCTCTATAATATCCAGAATTACAATAATGGGCTTCCATGGGATGCAAATCCTTTTAAGGATTCGTTCACCGTTGTTCCTATCATTGCCGGTGTCTATGTCCAGGATAAAATGGAATTTTCGGATATTACTTTCCAGCCAGGACTGCGTTTCGATTATTATAATCCACGTAATGATCGTGCACTTGTCGACCCGTTTAATCCATTTACAGATACCATTATTAATGGGGTGCATCAACAAATACCTAAGTATAAACAGGCACCGGTCCAGGCGTTGTTAAGCCCTCGCCTCGGCATTACTTACGCCGTTTCGGATAAGACAACATTTAATTTTAATTACGGTATATATTATAAACAGCCGTTATTTACCGAGGTTCTCAGCGCTACCGGTGGAAGCCTTTCTGAGGTCCTTGCACGTGGAAATAACATTTTGGGCAACGCAGGCCTTAAGGGAGAAAACGACGAAAATCTCAGTGTAGGTTTTGAAACCGGGTTATCGGATGTTCTGCGTATGACCGTCAATGGCATTTACAGAAAAATGAGAAATATTTCCGGGTTGGAGCGTATTACTTCGCCTAACCTTGCGCTTGGCTACTCCATATACACGGACGATGAATACGCGAACTACAAGGGACTGGAATTAACTATTGAAAAGAGAATGTCCGATAATTATTCGATGAAATTCAATTATACGTACTCAACCACTTTGGGCACTGCAAGTTCGGCGCTTTCGAATTACTCTTCTCTCATCAATCAAGCCCCTGATGCAGAGTTCGCCGTTCTTCCTTTGCAGCCATTCCCGGTTGATTGGGATCGTACTCATGTAGCGCAATTGCTGTTGACAGCATTATTTGCAAAAGGCGAGGGACCAAAGATCGGTGGGACTCCGATCTTAGAGCATTTTATATTTAGCACCAAAACAATTTTTGAGACCGGAACGCCATATACCGCTTTGACGATTAAGGGAACCCAAGCCGGTGATCACAATGCGGAGCGCGAGCCTTCCTATTTTCAAACGGATCTCACTATTACCAGAAATATACTTTTTAGCGACGTATTCGGAGGATCGGGAAATACTTCTCTCGACATTCAATTCGAAGTATTCAATCTTTTTAATGCTATTACGCCGATCGCAGTCTATGCTACTTCCGGACAGGGTGACGACGACGGTCTTAACCACACCTATATCGGGACACAGGATTATATTAATAATCCTACCGATCCGAATCAATACGATCAGCTCGGGCTGTTAAAATATAATCCGCGCTGGGATCTGAATAAAGACGGACGAGTCAGTATTGATGAACAGGCACAGGCCTATAAACAATATCTTAAAGATAATTTTGCCCGCCGAACGAACTATCAGGTTCCGCGCCGTATCTATATGAATTTTGCTTTGCATTTCTAAACGAATTTATTTAATTTTACGCTCTTTACAGAGAACGATATGAAGATGACGAACTCAAATCATAGGTTTTTATTCGCGGCATCATTTGCTTTGGTTGCTTTCTTGATGCTTATTCCATCAGCAAGTGTTGACGGGCGTCCGGTATCAAAAAAAGGCGGGAACGCTACTCCCCAGGCTTTTTTCCGTCAGAGAAATACACTCAGCAATCTGGATTTTTTCTTTACCAATAAAGGTATCCTCTTCAACAATGATGTCGGCGAAGGCCTGTTCTATCCAAGAGGGACTACGAATTTTTATATTTTCGGCGGCGGCTTGTGGTTTGCTACGAAAAAGAATATCGGCGGTCATTTACGCAAACTCTGCGAGCTTGGATATAATCCTAACTCCGGAGTAGGCTGGTTTTCAGACGGCGAAACGAACGCACCCTCTGGAAATACTGAAGCAGAATATGTCTCATATGTAAGTCCGAGATATAAAACTAGTGATGGGAGTTATGATGGCATTCCTCGTTCATCGGTTACTGGCTCTGCCCATTGGCCGATATGGGATACCGCGTCGACCAAGACTTTAAATCATAATTACTATTTCGGCGATTACATAGCTGATGAAAATCAGCGAGTAGCATTAGCAATTGCTGCGAACGGTCATCAAGCTCTGAATGGAAAAATTCCTAAACCGGCAATGCTTTCTCAGGAGGAAATTGTTAATATCTACACCGATCAGGATGTCACACAAAACCCTGAGTATCGCGCCGGAATCGGTTATCCTTTCGGACTTAATGTAGTCGAGGTGATCTATAGTTGGAGTTTCGGCAGATACCGCGATATGATATTTGTCCGCCGTAAAGTTACTAATGCTTCGAAGGATAATCTTACCGACTGTTTCATGTCTGCCGCTTTCGATCCAGATCTTGGTGCTACAGCCGGCGATGAACAATATGATGATAATTCTTTCTTTGGACTGACTCCGGCTGACTTGGCTTTTTGTCAAAAGACCTTTCCCATAGGTTCACCATATCATGATAATCCGTTTGCTTTGAACATGGCGGAGCAATGGAAGACTATACCGCCTAAAGGAGTAACATTTGGCGTAATAGGTTTTACTTTTCTTGAAAGCCCGGTGACGGCGCCCAATGGGAATATTCTCGATATTTCCGATAGCGCTTCGGTAGGTGGGTATTGTAATTTAAATCAATTAGGAATTAATACCTATAGGAGATGGTCGATTACCAATGATCCTCCGACACCTGATCTTCGATACGATTTCCAGTCCAGCGGAACAAAAGATGGCCCTCTCGGCGCAGGCGCCGATCAGCGCATGCTTTTCTCGACCGGCCCGTTTAATCTACCTCCTTCTCAA
>Ga0207152_1032_pt1 | contig 29304 bp, 37 predicted proteins | sample Alteio_BWMinHeat_30_FD_153590 | JGI IMG/M metagenome (GOLD analysis project Ga0207152, IMG submission 153590) | Enriched cells from forest soil in Barre Woods Harvard Forest LTER site, Petersham, Massachusetts, United States -... | ecosystem: Environmental > Terrestrial > Soil > Temperate forest >... | reverse complement strand
GGCTGCGTCAGAACGCATGGCGGTGGTGGCTGATCCGTTGACGGCCGATAACCCGACCGAAGCGGTTGGGTTGGCAAATCCCGAGAACGAACCCGGCAGGTCGGCGGCGGCGATGGTGCCGACGGTAATGGTAGCTCCCGAACTTGATTGCTTTAAGTATTGCCCCGCGCCTCCGGTGCCTGATAAGTCGGCATTGGTTCCTCCGTAGGCCAGGCCTATCTTGGCGCCATTCCACGTACCCGAGGTAATCGTCCCCAGGGAGTTGGCCGTTCCGGCGAACTTGACGTTGCCGGCGTTGACTAAGATAGACCAGGCATTGGTGATGGTGGCCGGTCCGGCGCCTGAACCAACCGGGGCGTTATCAATATACAAGGTGGCGGCATTGTCGATGGTCACGGCCGAGCCGTCGCTGATGGTCGGCTGGTACAAGGCCACCTTGCCGAAGTTGGCAGAGGTAATGTGGGTGGTGCCGGTGACGGTGGTGGTGGCCGCGGCTACCTTTAAGTCATCGAGGACGGCGGAGGTTGCCGAGGTGACCGAGGTGGTCTCGTTGAAGATATTCTGCTTGGTGAAGGTTTGGGCGGTACCCAGGCCCGCTAAGGTATCCGAGGCTGAGGGGAAGGTCATGGTGGTGGAAGAAGACGGGAAGGCAATGGTGCCTCCGTTGGTGTTGACGGCAAAGTTGCCGGCTACCGTGATGGTGGAAGCTCCGTTGTTGACTCCCGTGCCTCCGTAGGTACCGGTAATGAGGCTTCCATTCCACGTACCCGTGGTAATCGTACCGATACTGGCCAGTGAGGATAAGGTAGCCACATCAGTGGCAACGAGGGTCTTGGTTCCCGATGGCAGGGTGGAGTTGGTGGTTCCGGTGGTGGTCAGGGTTAAGGCATTGTTTCCAGAAGTAGTAAATGAGTTGGCGGTGCTGATATTGCCTCCCAGGGTGATGGTGTTGGAACCATTATTGACTCCCGTGCCTCCGTAGGTACCGGTGATAACGCTTCCATTCCACGTACCCGAGGTAATCGTCCCCAGGGAGTTGGCCGTTCCGGCGAACTTGACGTTGCCGGCGTTGACTAAGATAGACCAGGCATTGGTGATGGTGGCCGGTCCGGCGCCTGAACCAACCGGGGCGTTATCAATATACAAGGTGGCGGCATTGTCGATGGTCACGGCCGAGCCGTCGCTGATGGTCGGCTGGTACAAGGCCACCTTGCCGAAGTTGGCAGAGGTAATGTGGGTGGTGCCGGTGACGGTGGTGGTGGCCGCGGCTACCTTTAAGTCATCGAGGACGGCGGAGGTTGCCGAGGTGACCGAGGTGGTCTCGTTGAAGATATTCTGCTTGGTGAAGGTTTGGGCGGTACCCAGCAAAGCGGCTGTATCGGTGGCGCTTGGAATGGTGACCCCGTTAATGGTGGTGGCGGTGGCGGCTCCTAAGGAAGGGGTGGTGAAAGATGGTGAGGTGGCCAGGGCAACGACGGTTCCCGAACCGGTGGTTGAGTAGGAAGTTCCCCAGGCCGATCCAGTAGAGTTGGCAATACCGGCCCCGGGGTAGACCTGGGCCGGGATGGCCTGCCAGGTCGGCAAGGCCCCCGCTCCGTTGCTGGTCAGAACCTGGTTGGAAGAACCTAAGCCCGATACTTGTTGGAGGGCTCCGGTAGAGGTGGTGCCTCCGGCCAGGACGGCGTAGGCCGTTAAGGAGCTGTTGCCCGTTCCCCCGTACCCGACGGCGATGGTGCTGCCGTTCCACGTTCCGCTGGTAATGGTTCCCACAGTGGCGATGTCCGTTCCCACCAGCTTACTTGCGGCGATACTGCCCGCTAACATGGCGTTGGTGACGGCTCCCGAGGCGATGGTGGTGGTGAGGCTTCCGGCTGAGGTGGTTACGTTTCCGGTGAGAGCTGGGAAGTTGGCGGCGGACAGGATGCCGCTTTGCAGGTCGGTGTCTCTCCAGCGCTGGGTGGTGTTGTCGTAAAACAAGGTGACCGACTGGTCTTGCAGTAAGGTGATGTCGCTGGCGGTGGCGGTATGGATGCGGTTGGTAGCGGTAGATGAGGCATTCTCGTTTTTGAGAACGATGGAGTTCGATCCGACGTTGGTGATTTTGATGACGCGGCCGGTGGCCGTTCCGGCGATGCCGGTGATGTTGCGGGTTGCGTCAGATGAGAGGCGCCAGTTAGTGTTGGAACTTGGATTGTAGTTATTCTGGTCGGCGGTGATCTGGGAGGGGGAGGTTTCGGTCAGGTTCAGCTGGCCAAAAGTCTGGGCGGCGGTGAAGGTCTGGGCGGTACCCAGCAAAGCGGCTGTATCGGTGGCGCTTGGAATGGTGACTCCGTTAATAGTGGTGGCGGTAGCCGCTCCTAAGGAAGGAGTGGTGAAGGATGGTGAGGTGGCAAGCACGACTGATCCCGAACCGGTAGATGTATTCCCTAAAACCGTAATTGCTCCGGAAGTATTGGGCAAAGTGAAAGTTTTTTCCGAGGTAGCAGGGCCGGTGAATTTCGTAAACCCATTGCCCGTTCCTCCATTGGCTGATGGTAAAATCCCTGTTACCGCAGCAGTCAGATCAACTAAAGACCAGGATGCCGATGTTCCATCAGTGGTCAAAAATTTACCGCTGTTTCCTGTTTGAGTTGGTAGAGAACTTGCCGGCGTTGTCCAAGTTGGAGCCGATCCATTTCCATTTGAGGTTAAGACCTGCCCCGAATTTCCGAGAGTAAGTTGAGAAAGTGTATTGCTGGCCGAAGCGTATAAAATTGCATATTGTGTCCAGGAGCTCTGACCGGTTCCCCCATTTCCAACCGACAAAACAGATGTTAAGTTCAGTGAACCGAATGTTCCGGTTCCGGTTGTCGTCAAATTATTAGAACCCAAATCAACCGCAGCGGTTGCTCCAGTATACGGAACCGATGACACTACCGTGCAGTTTGTATCTCCGGGGCTGCAACTCGGGTTAAGGGTCTGGCCAGGGCTGTAAGGACTGGCGGGCGGCGTGGCAAACGCATAAAATACTCCGGAAAATATTCCGGCAACCACGAGCCCTAAAATAATGGAAGAAAAAATCGGGGATTTCTTGGGCAAAAAAATTCGTTTTACAAAATTCTGTACTGGTAAAATTTTTGGTGAAAAAAAGACCGGTCTGGTTTCAGCAGGTTTAACAATTTTTATAACTAAATTGTCCTTTTCCGGGGCAAGTTTTTTTTTGGTGCTTACGGCCCGGTTTTTTATTTTTTTCATCAGGATGCCGCCTCGTTTGAACTCGCAGTTATTTCTCTATTTTACCATAGATTTTCCTTGTCAATATGTTGATAACTCAGCGCTAATTTTATGGTGCAAAACCTTTCTTTTTCCCATTGCTTTGTATCCTAAAATTAGCGCTGAGTTACATTATTTTTTTAACTAAAGCTTCCAGCAAATCTTTGACTGCCTGCTGGATCTGGTCAACATTGGTTCCGCCGGTAAACTGTTCCCACTTTTGCAAAAGGACGGGGTCGTTTAAATCACGTATGGCATTTTCCAATTTTAACCGGTCTTCAAAGGAAACTTCTGTGTTGGATTTCAGGACTTTTTCAATGAAAAGATTAAGGAAACTCACCACTTTCTCGTTGGTTTGCTGGGATTTTAACTGGTCCTGTAGTTTTTGCGATTCTTTCAGCTGCAGATAATAATTGATGCCGAAAAACACATTACCAAGCACCAGCAGTGAAATTACCACCATCAAGATAATATGTTTTGTATGTATGCTATTTGGATTATTAGGTTCCATGGTCTGGTTGGTTGTTTATTGATTATTTGGTTGATTATTTACCGGGGCTTTTGTTGTCCTGTCGCGCATTTTGTCTTTATAAAAGTTATACAGAAGCATGAGCACTACGATAATCAGCAGTAAGGTTTTCCAATCAATGAGGTTTAAAAACCAATACTGCGTCCTCATTTCAATGTTAATATGCACTCCGCTTCCTTCGGTAACTTCAAAGGGTTTTCCGTCATAACTTAAATACCCCGGTGCGTCGACCTTTAAATAATAATATCCATCGGGCACCAAAAATGAATAGGTGCCCCGAACGTCAGTTGTCTGTGGGTTTTCCTGCTGAAAATTTGCAGCCGGCCAGAGTTCGTATGCTTTGGTATCGGGATTCAGCCAGTACAGTGAAACAATTGCGCCCGCTATGCGGGTTTCCAGGTCCCCGTTTTTTTCATACACGTAGCCTTCAGGGTCCACTACTGTGGTCAATCTTATTTCTTTTGCAGGGATGGCAGTGTCAACATAGTCCATTTCAGTAATCACTTCGTATTCCCCATCAACGACAGGAGCTTGCACCGTCGCAGTATACAATCCATCGCCGCTGTCGGTGTATTCAAAGGTTGAGAGCACCAGCCGTTGTTCAACACTGCTGGAAGTTGCCGTCTGGGAAATTCCAGTAACAGGCACCGTAGGAGAATTTACGTGGATGGAAGGCCCGGTGATGGGAACTTTCGCGCCTTCAAGCGGTACTGATGTGTTTTGTGCTACTGCGCCAGCCAGGTCGGGAGCGGCAAACAGCAGGGAGGCTGTCATATGATTAAGGGAAATCCCTGAAGCGGTCTGGTTGTATTTTTTGGATTTAAACACGATATATCCTATCACCTTTCTTACCGGCTTGTCGGCTTTGACTACCAACTGCAAAGGATGCCCGGAAACAGTTTCTATGGTTTGTTCTGTTTTTCCCTGCGCGTTAATTGATAAGGCAACATTAAAATCTACCAATCCTCCGGCGGCTTTTGCGAAAACAATTTCAGATGGGATCCTGCTTTTTGCTACTGCCGACAACTTAGCAATAGGAATTCCTTTGGGGATGGAAAAATTCCCGGCCGAAAGGCTTACCTGCGGGAAAGCGGCTTCGGTTAAATTAGGAAGTTTGAGATTGGCTTGCGTTAATTTTTGGACATCGGTAATTTTTTGGACGCCGACGGCATTAAACGTTTTCTCAACCTGTGGGAATTTCTGGGCAAGTAACTTTACATCAGCTGGCAGCGGAGCCAGAACGAATTTCGACAAGACACTGGTAGACAAGTAATTAATTTTTCCCGCAAGGGCTATTGGGGTTTTCTGCGGCACCAGCACCACTGCGGTAGGCGCCTGTTTGGTTATTGGTTGAAAAAACTGCGGCAGGAGTGATTGGATTCCTTCGGCAAATTGTTTGAGAATTGGCGCTAACGGAGGTGCTAGCGCAAATGGCGGTGGTTGGGTTTGTTTGCTTTGCGTTACTGAAAAGTCGGCTGTTGCGGTATTTCCAATATTCCCCGCCAAATCCTTCGGCGTAAGTTCTATGTGGTGATTCCCTACCGGCAGTTTTCCAATGGTGACAAACCAATTTCCTTGATTATCGGTAGTAAACGAGCCGTACGTAGCATCAACATGCAGTGTTATCTGGCTGTCTGGTTCAGACGTGCCGCGTATAATTACTTCTTCGTCTTGATTGTAACTATTTTTTATAGAGGTTATTTGCACCTGGGGCGGCACCGTATCTAACACAACGTATGCAACAAAGGGATTGGAAACCTGCCCGGTTTGGTTATACAATTTCACATAAACAGTTTTTTTGCCATCGCCCGGCAGAAGCGTCCACAGTTTTTGTTTTATATAAGATTCCTGGACAGCATCGTGGAGGTCAGGGAAATTCGATACCGCCATTCTGGTAACATTGGCTTCAGAATTAGCATCAATAGTTAATGCGACCACCGGATTGTTGGTGTATCCGGAACCGTCATTAACCGTCACGCTAAAATTTCCCTGCAATACCGGTGAAACCGGGTATCCCCCGCCCGAAGATACAGAAGGGGCTGGCGGCGCATTCCTTTGGCTGGCCGGACGCCAGTCGGTTGTCACATGGCAAAGCGTGGTGCAATCAAATGAAACATTTACATTATTATCGCCAGTTGCGATGCCGGTAAACAATCCCGAAGAACTTACTTTAACTCCGGAAAAATTTATCCAACCGGTTCCCTCAAGCCAAGCGCGGCCTGAAAGATTTCCCGACCCGTCATTTTTTACACCGCCACCAGTGGGATTTAAATTTATCCAACCCATATTTTCATTCCATGCGTAACCGCTGACAGCGGTATCAATAATATGGGTATTGCCATTGGTCGTGCCAAAATTTACCCAGCCGATTTGAGACGACCAGGCATACCCCGAAATAGTGCCGTTACTTGTAGAAGCCAAAACTGCTGCTGGTAAAAAACCAAAAAGCACCGATGATAAAAATATTAAAAATAACGTTGCAAAAAGCTTTGGCATTTACTCTTTCTCAAAGATTAAAAATCGTCTTCTGTTGCAAACGAAAAATTTGGGCACAAACATCCCACAATAATTTATTTATTTTATCACGTATAATAATTACCATCAATTGTGGATAACTAGAGCGAGTCATAACGAGCGAGACCCCTCACCTATTTTCGAAAATAGGTAAAGGGTTATAATTGATAATCAAAGAAACTAAAAAACACCCGGTAAAAGGTGTATTTTAGTCGCCCTGGTTCCCATAGATTTCTATGAAAATCTACGTGGGTGCCCTCAAGCCCTAGCCACAGCCAGAACAAATATTGGGCTCCCATAAAAAAGGTAATATAGAATCTTATAAGGAACTGCAGAGCATCTTAATTGTAACTCCGGCAAGAAACTGCGTCAAGTCTTTACTCTTCCAAATCTTATTACTAAAAACTCTATTCTTCACCAAGAGTATGTTTGGTATAATCTGGTTTGTGTTCTACGAGTTCTTCGGGTTTGAACCAAACAGCTATTTCTGATTCAGCTTCTTCTGGCGAAGCCGAAGCATGGATTAAATTCATAACCGCTATCTGTTTTGCATCGGCGTATCCGAAAGAGACATGGCTAAAATCCCCCCGAATGGTTCCAGGTGCAGCAGCCTTGGGTTCGGTAGAACCAACAAGTTTTCTGACAATTTCCACAATTTCCACTCCCTCATAGACAATCGCGACAATAGGCCCGGAGATTACCATTTCTATCATAATATCCCTGACTTTCTGACCCCTGCGTTTAGCGAGGTCTTCGGTGTAATGTTTGGACGCCGCGTCTTTGTCGGAAACAAGCATTTTTAAGCCAACCATCTTGGCTCCAACCCGTTCAAAGCGGTGGATAATATCGCCCACAATGCCACGGTGTATGGCGTCGGGTTTCAATAACACCAATGTCCTTTGTAATGTATCTGACATGATTATTTTACCTGATTAAAGAAAGCCGTCCCGATACATCGGGACGGCTTTCTTGTAACGACTATTTTTTCATTCCCATAATCCTAAACATTTTGGTCCCGCACTTTTCGCAGGTGCCGGTCATCGCCATTCTTACCTTGCCGCCCTTGCCATTCATGGTAACCTCTTTAGGGTTTGTCATATTCCTTTTCGCTTTGCACTTTACGCAATAAGCTTCTGTTGCCATAGTAGTTTTTAGTTTTAAGTTTTGGTTTTTCTAGTTTATAGTTTTACCAACTAATAACTTTTAACTAAAACCTTAGACTTTTAACTGGTAACTATTGTTGATTGAATCGACCTTGAGTCTTGCATTTATATCGTTGCAAGAATAGATTATTAATTATTGCCTCCATGTTAGCCTATAATAGCTATGGGGTCAATTACTCGGTCAAGTTTTAACGCTTTTTGGCGGGAATTTTGCTTTGCAAAAAGTTAATAATGTCCACCTCCCCGATGATGCATTTTTGGGCCGCGGCATCCCACAAAAAAGGTACGGCAATGTACCGCTGATCCAACCCGCACGTTTGCGCCTTATCGGCCAGCAAGCTCACGTTACTGTTATTGCCTAACACATTGACTCTCGTAAACTTAAACGTATTTTCTATGTTATTTGCTACGATGAAATCATCCACATTTTTGCAGTGGCTGCAAGAATCAGTGTAAAACAACGTGTTTTGTTGGTTTGAATCCAGCGTGTCAAAATACGACAACACCATATTCAATTGGCCGTTACGGTACGTAATGAACGACACCATCAAAAACGATACCAACACCAGGGAAACAGCCACCAACACTAAGATATTTTTGTATTGTTGCCGCCAGAAAAAAACACCCTTTTTCAATTTCTTTTTGGCAGAAAATAACAACGTATGTTTGCTCATTAGCTCTGGTGGGGCTTATGGGTTTTTGGTTTAGAAAAGTAAAAAATATAAATAATTTCCAGGATTCCCAGGGTGTTTAAAATAAGCATCACAATAAACCAATTGCGCTGCTTATTTGCCGCCGCTTTCCACAACGCCACTCCTTTCCAAGCCAGCGACCAAACCAAAAGTGCGGCAAAAAGCAAGGTGTAATTAGGATTGCTTAATAGGTCAATAAATTGTAACGTTTGGGGGTCTACCATTGTAAATGTAAAATGTAAAAATTCAAATTTAAAAACAATTTTTTAATTTTAAGCGGTTTTTATATTAATGCTTTCACATTATTTTTAAATTTATTATTTTAAATTTTTAATTATTTCATAGCCAGCGACACCGAAAGCTACTGACACATTTAACGATTCTTTTGCGCCCGCCATAGGCAAATAGATTATATTATTGGCCTGCTGCAATACTTTTTTGGAAACACCTTTTACTTCGTGGCCGATAATCAACGCCATGGGAAACTTCGGCTTAAACTTTGTATATGGAATTGCTTTGGTATGTTGCTCCAGCGCGACAGTATAAATTTTTTCTCTCTTCAATTTTTCCACTAAGCGCCAGGTTTGCTTATGATATTCAAACGGAATTGTTTTTTCAGCACCCAACGCAGTTTTGGATATTTTATGGTTTGGCGGCTTTCCGGTAATTCCGCATAGAAATATTTTCGCCACACCCAGCGCATCAGCCGTTCTAAAAATTGATCCAACATTTTCCAAACTCCGGATATTGTCGCAAACCACATAGAAATCCTTCATGCTACAGCAACCGGAAACTGTTGATCACCAACCCAAAATCATATCCCAAAAACTGGGCTGCCTTGCGGCAAAACACCATCCGTTCGGTAAAAATTTCAAAGTATTCCATAACCGGGCAAAAGTTGGTGTCAATTTTCAGCGTCAGCGTGATTTTTTTCTTGGCCCTGTCAACTTTTATGGTGCTGTCGGTGGTTGCATAATTGACGCGGTCGTGGATGTCGGCTCGGGTTTCTTCCATCGTTTGCTTAGCCACACGTGAGCGATGCACATCTGACTTGTCAGCCAACACTAATAATGCCGAAACATTATGCACAAAATTCATTTCGTCTTTGTCGTGGTTGGCGATAGCTTGCATGATAATGGTAAGCTCTTTAGGGTCACATGTTCCAATAAACACTTGACTAAAAAGCTGCGCGCCAAAAAAATGGTGGAAGGTGCGGGTCAAAAAGTTTCCCATGTCGTGACAAAAACCGGCAATGGCCGCCAGTTCACCATCCCTCGCACTAAGTCCGATAGATTTGGCAATTTCCTGCGCGCGCTGTGAAACCACATTGGAATGGCGTAAGCCGTGGTTGGTATAGCGCAGGGCATTCATGGCCTGCTCGGTCTGGTTAATAAATTCCAAAATTTGCGGATTGCTTTTGACGTCTTCTAAAGTAGTCATATATTTATGTATTGAATCTCTTTTCTACTTCTTGCCAGTTGACAACGTTCCACCAGGACTTCAAATAATCTGTCCTAACGTTTTTATACTGCAAGTAATAGGCGTGTTCCCATACATCGTTTCCCATGATAGGTATATGTCCTTCGGACATTGGATTGTCCTGGTTAGCAGTTGATAGGACATCTAATTTCCCATCCTTTGTCCTAACCAACCACACCCAGCCGCTGCCAAAACGTTTAGCGCCGGCATCATTAAATTTTTCCTGAAATTCCTCAAAACTGCCAAAGTATTTTTTTATCTCTTCCAATAACGCACCAGAGGGCTGCCCACCTGCATTCGGAACCATTATTTGCCAAAACATTGAATGATTCACGTGCCCCCCGCCATTGTTCTTAATTGCCATTCGTATATCTTCCGGTACTTGGTTTAAGTCCATTAATAATTCTTCTGCGGTTTTTCCTGCAAGATTGTCATATTTTCCAACGGCATCATTTAAATTTTTGACGTACGTTGCATGATGCTTGTCATGGTGCAGCATCATAATTTCTTTTGAAATATAAGGTTCCAACGCATCGTACGCGTATGGTAAATCTGGTAATGTGTGAATTATTTTTGACATGGTCACTTTTTAATTTCCTCTTTTTCTTGAGTTAATCGTATCAAATAAACCGTTATCACTACAATGACGATGGTTACTATAATCGCATACAAAAATTTTACCAACACATCATTCCCTGGATTCGGAAAAAATACTGCGATGAGTGCTTTGATAGCTTCGTTCCACGCCAAACCTGCAACTAGCCCGAAAGCCGCCAAAATATAGCCGATAGTTTTTTCTTTGACTTCTTTTCTTAATTTTGCCTGCTCTTCTTTAATTTTTGAAAAGCCATTTTTTATGTGTTCCATATTTTTATTATATCAATTTAAACATTAATCCGCAATTACAGTTCCCCTTTTTTTATTCTTTGTTTTACGCTTTCCACAAAATTATTGAAGTAGCAAAGATTGTGGTAGGTCAAAAGTTTTAAGGCCGTCAACTCCCCCGCCCGCAGTAAATGGCAAATGTAATCTTTTTTGTAGTTCAAACATACGTTACAAGTACAGCCTTTATCTAGTGGCTCACGTTTTTTTAAAAATTTTACCTGTTTTAAGTTTAATTTCCCTTCTGACGTAAAGGCAATGCCGCGCCTGGCGTAATGGGTTGGAATGGTGCAGTCAAACGTATCCACTCCGGCTTTTACTATTTTTTCAATGTCCTCCAACTGCCCGATCCCCAACAGATGCCGCGGTTTCCTTTCCGGCAACTCGGCGACAACCCAGTCTAGCATTTTGGTCATTATTTTTTTGTCGTTACCGAATTCGCCGCCAATGCCAAACCCGTCAAAATCCAAACTACCAATGAATTTAGCTGATTCCTGCCGCAAATCTTTATACTTCCCGCCTTGTACAATGCCATACAACGCTTGTTTAGATTTTTTCGCTTGCAGGCAAACTTTTGCCCAGGCGTGTGTTTTCAGCAATGATTTTTTGGTGTATTCATAATCTGCTAACGGAGCGGTGCATTCATCAAACGTGAAAATAATATCAGCTCCCAGGCTCTCCTGAATTTTTATCGATTCTTTAGGCCCTAAAAATAATTCCCGGCCGTCTACGGGAGATTTAAAATAGACCCCGTCTTGCATAATTTTGATATTTTTTGGCTGATGGGTTATCTGGATTACGTTTTGCTGGTGCGCCGATGTTGAAATTTTACCAATGCCATAGTCGCGACCGAATCCCAACGAAAACACCTGGAACCCGCCCGAATCAGTCATCAGTGGCTTTTTCCAGTTCATGAATTTGTGCAGCCCGCCCGCTTTTTCCACAAATTTTTCCCCTGGCTTTAGGTGTAAATGAAAGGTATTGGAAATCAGAACTTGCGAACCAGTTTCAGCTACTTCCTGACTGGTGAGTGTTTTAACTACACCCTGCGTTGCCACTGCAACTAAACACGGAGTCTCAATAACCCCGTGTGCTGTTTCTATGAATCCTATTCTTGCGTTGCTGGTTTTTGATTTTTTTAATATTTTGAAATTCACGCGTAGTTATTTAAACGTGACCGGCAGGAAAAACATTTTATCTTTCGTTTTGTCACCGCCGGGGTTTTCATTGTGGAACACCAGCTTGCCGAGTACCCTTCCCGGAGACTTGAATGTGAGTGTTGTTTGAAAATCAGTCGGCAATTTCGTCCAATCGGTTGTTGCGGTTAAAACTCCTTTTGCCAATTCATCTCCAGCAGGGTCTAATAGTTGGACTGTCCCAACCTGGCCTTCAAAGCCAGACCAGCCGCCGCCCCGCACCAAACCATTTATTTTCAACGGTGAGGCAATCGGCGCATTGATTAATGGGGACATAATTTCTATATCTGCCGCCGGAATAGGCGTGATAACTTTAGTTGTGACTTTGTTGCCGTTTTTATCAACAGTAACCGAGGAGCTATTTTTCTTGGGAACCAATATTAACACCACCAGCAGTATCACAATAATAACTGCCAATATTAATATAAGCAATGTGCCTTTTTTCATAAACATATATACGTTAATGCTAATAAACTTATCATAAAGCTAAAATCAGTAAAAATCAAACCATAACAGATTGACTCGCGAGCATATACATCGTATAATTACCGTAGACGTTAAGTCGTGCGTAATAAGACGACTTTAGGTCATCTCCCCTTTCGGGGAAAAGGTCGTTTTATCACCATCGCTGATTTACATAACTAAAATAGTTCACCCTGTTAAATAGCCTTCGGGCTAATTTCGCAAAACGAAATTATTTAATTGGGTAAATGATTATCAAAAATTAGCGATACATAAATGTTTAATAAAGACAATCAAAGCAGCGGCAGTTTTGGCCCTCGGCAGATGATCGAGGGAAACTGGAAATGTTCTGAATGCGGAACTGAAATTACCCAGCTTCCATTTGAACCAGCTCCAGACAGACCAATCTACTGCAGGGACTGCTGGGCCAAAAAAAGGCCACCTCGCTTCGGCCGGTAATCGGCTATCTAAGCAACAAAAAACCGCCATTGGGCGGTTTTTTGTTGCTATAAAATTATTTCTTTTCCAGCTTAGTCCAGAGCCAAGCTACATAAATAGCTGAAAGCCCGACCAACAAATATACTAACCGGGAAATCATAGACATTGCGCCAAAAACCATGTCTACGGCATTGAATCCCAATGCGGTTAATCCCCAATTAAGTCCGCCAATTATTACTAATACAAGAGCTATTATATCTACTGCGTTTAATTTCTGCATGTGATATGTAACTTCAACGTACGTAGTTTGAAGTTTCTTCTTTGAATTAATTATAATCGACCTTTTTTCTTTATTATACCACAAATAGCGACAAAGGCGCCATGTCAATAGGTGAACCCCCTATATTTGCCCAATAAATTTATTTGCTCAACTTGAGCTCTTTTAAGAATGCTATCCTGGATTTTCAAAGCAACTTCCCGTTCAACCGATGGAAGGACAATCGTCGGTTCGCGCTGGGTGGATTTATCCTCCTGCGAGTCCACCATGGTTATTACAATATCACTGACGCCGAAAATCTGGTCTATTAAACTCCGCTCAATCTTAACATCGTTAATGTGCCGCCAGGGAATGCCTACTTCCTCCACCGCAATCAACCCCCGGCTGACCCGCAAATCCTTTTCGTTGACAAAAATACCGTAGCGCATATATTGCAGCCAGCCGATAAAAAACACTGCCAATGCTACGACCAAAATCAACGTAACATATCCAAAAACAGCACTTATCGCAATGTTGATATAATCTTGAGGAACATAATTTAATCCGACTAAAAAAAATATCAGCAGCGCCAATAGAAAAATCAAAGCGTAGCTTTTTTTGAAAATCAGCATGAATAGCGTTTTTTGCCCCAGCGGCTTATACGTTTGTGTGGCTTCTTCCATGTTTCAACCTATCTTTTTAATAATTCTTTCTGCTGCACCTTGAAATTTTAGCTGCAAATTATTAATTACTCGTCGGCTTACTTGCTTTGCCAGTAAGCCTCCTCGTTCTTAATAATTTTCACTTTAAAATTTCTGCGGTTCGTTACGAAAGATTATTAAACGATAGGTTCTTAAGCTATGGTTCTTCCCCCATCAATGGTTAATATATGGCCGGTGACAAAATCGGCTTCCAGCAGATAAATTATTCCCTTTGCGATTTCTTCGGCGCCGCCCCAGCGTTTTAATAAAGTTTTCGAAAGCACTTCTTCGTTTTCTTCATCGGTTAAATCCGGTGGGCGTAGCATGGGCCCTGGAGCCACCGCGTTTACCAAAACATGCGGAGCTAATTCCTTGGCAAGTGATTTTGTCAGCCCTTCGACTGCAGACTTTGCCACATTATATGCAAGATATTCTTTATACGGACGCGTCAGTACCGACCAGTCAGAAAAAAATATCATTTTGCCCTTTATTTCGCCTTCATTTTTCAGCATTTCATCTCCTGCAAACTTACCGAATAAAAATGAGCTTTTGGCGATAATGCTTATATTTTTATCAAAGTGTTTTTCATCCAAGTTTTCCCACAAACTTTTTTCATAAATAGCAGCCATGTGAATTAGCACATCCACACTGCCGAACTTTTCTTTGGCGGTTTGCACCACCCTTTCAACATCTTCTTTTTTTGAAACATCGGCCTGCACCGGAAAACCAAAAGTACCGGCTTCAGCTTCCGATTTTAAATAAGTTATCACTAAATTTGCACCCCTGTTTTTGAGTTCTTCGGCAACTTTCTGGCCAATCCTTGCCGCTCCCGTCAAAATAACTGTTTTGCCTTGTAAATTCATATTTTATAATTTTATCACAACAATTAGCAAACAAAAAGCCCGAATCGTGCGGCCGAGCTGTCTATCGGTTTATTTTTCACCAAATTTCCTATTCAAATAATCCTCCATACTGCTTCCATAATTATCTAGAATATCATTTCTTTGTTTTTCATAGTCCCCCAGAGATAAAGTTGGTTTTAATTTCCACAAAAGACTTAGGCCAAGTATTGTGCTTTCTTTAAGTCTTTTCCTTGTTTCTCTTAGCATTTTTTCATCTTCGGGCATATCAATAACACCCTTTTCAAGAGCATCATCTTGTTCTAATAGCCACTCTGCGCCCTGAAGATATTCTGGTACATCTGGCTGCTCATTTTCATACCTACCATTGTCCCTCATAGTTTTCTCTTTGCTTTCCATATATTTTTACCTATTTAAAAGTGATTAATTTCTAATTGTACTATTTTACTGTTCAACAATACAACGCACTTCGTTGCCTTCACGGACTTCTACAAAACCGGACTTTATCTCAAAAAAATGATCTTGTTTAGCAGCATCTACAATTTTTGTCACGCCTTTGGTCAAAACTCCGATGAATGTTTCGTGGTTGTCCAAAATAGTGATTTCGCCAACCATGGTTTTGCAATTCAAAAGGCTCGCCTGCCCGGCAAACAAAATTTTATTTAATGAGTACACTGAAAGCTTCATATGAATTAAATCACTAATAGTGTCGCTAATTTTAACTCTAATAATCTCTAACTGCCTTTTAAAATTCTCTTGAATTTTAAATCGTATTTACCAAAACCTGCTAGAATCCCCAAGTTAAAGCCAGTTGTTTTTAGATATGCCAAAATTTGTTTAACGTCTCTATTATAAAATACATGATTAGCTTTTATTTCAAGAACAATCTTGTTATCTATCAAAAAATCTATATAATATCTTCCTATGTTCTGGCCGCCATATTGTAAATTCACTAAAACTTGTTCTTTAAATTCTATATTATTACTTTTTAATTCTAAAGCAATTGCTTTTTGATAATATTTTTCTTGATAACCGCCTCCTAATTCGCCCTGAACTTTAAAGAGAATACCAGTTATTTGATAGCTTAATTCTTTATGAACTAAATCTGCCATGAATTTAAATCTCGAACTAAATCGCAAATTACTGCCCCAATTATCACAAATATATTACGATTTAGAGATGATTAGAGATAGAATTCGAGTTTTGTTTAGGGATTTATCTCCTCTATATTGCCGCGCATATAAAAATTATCTTCGGGGATATCGTCGTGCTTGCCTTCCAAAATTTCTGAAAATCCTTTAATCGTGTCTTCCAGTTTTACGAATTTTCCCTTAATTCCGGTGAAGTTTTCGGCCACGTTAAAAGGCTGGCTCAAAAACCGCTGGATTTTCCTGGCGCGGCTGACAATTTTTTTATCTTCGTCGGACAACTCTTCAATTCCCAAAATGGCGATAATATCCTGCAAGTCTTTGTACTTTTGCAGGGTAAACTGCACATCGCGAGCTATTTTGTAATGCTGTTCGCCTACTATTTTTGGGTCTAGCGCACTTGAAGTTGAAGCCAGTGGATCAACGGCCGGATAAATTCCAATTTCGGTCAGCGCACGGCTCAACACAATGGTTGAATCCAAATGAGAAAACGTCGTGGCGGGAGCCGGGTCGGTAATGTCGTCAGCAGGCACGTAAATGGCCTGTACTGAAGTAATTGACCCATTCTTTGTAGATGTAATCCTTTCCTGCAATTCAGCCATTTCCTGGGCTAGCGTGGGCTGATACCCTACCGCCGATGGCATTCTGCCCAAAAGCGCCGACACCTCTGACCCTGCCTGCGAAAACCTGAAAATATTATCAATGAAAAGCAACACGTTTTTGCGTTCTTGGTCACGGAAATACTCAGCCATAGTCAGCGCGCTCAAGGCAACCCTGGCGCGGGCTCCCGGTACTTCATTCATTTGCCCGAACACCAACGCGGTTTTGCTGATGACGCCGGATTCTTGCATTTCTTTATGCAAATCGTTTCCTTCGCGGGTCCTTTCACCAACTCCCGCAAAAACAGACACTCCGCCGCCTTCTTCCGCCACATTACGGATTAATTCCATAAGCAGCACGGTTTTTCCAACGCCGGCTCCGCCAAACAGCCCAATTTTTCCTCCTTTAATAAACGGGGCGATCAAATCAATAACTTTAATTCCGGTTTCAAAGACTTCTGTTTTTGTTGACTGCTCGGTAAATGGCGGTGATTCGCGGTGAATCGGCAAAAAAGTTTTGAATTTTTTATCGTTTTTGTTGAGCGTTTCTCCCATAACGTTGAAAATATTCCCCAACACTTCGCTTCCCACCGGAACCGAAATTTGCGCACCGGTATCTTCGGCTTCCAATCCCCTTTCTAATCCATCAGTTGACTGCATGGAAATAGCCCGCACTTTACTGGTATCCAAATGCTTTAAAACTTCCAGCACCACTTCCCCGTTCGGCCCTTTGATTTTTAGCGCATTATAAATAGCCGGGAGTTTTGCATCCTCCGGAAATTCCACGTCCACAACCGACCCGATAATTTGCACAATTTTTCCTTTCATAGTTATTTTTTTCTCTTAAAAAGATTTTTTATTTCCCCCCAAAGATTCTGCGAGCTTTCCTTTATTTTGTTGACATCAAATGGGCCATACAGCGTTTTTTTCTTCTCTTCCCAGTCCGCCAAGTCTTTTGAATTCTGTTCCATCGCTTCTTGGACTTTTTCAGATTCTAAAAATTTCTCCAACTCTCCTTCCGGTAATTTACCTCCATATTTTTCTTGCAAACTTTTCTTTAGCTTAGCTAATTCAGAATCTCTCCACTCTTCCTGGCGTAATGCTTTTTTAAATTTTTCACCAACACCAGATTTTTTTTCTTCTTCTTTTGGAATTTCTTGATCACTTCTTCCTGCAAATTCTGGATTTTTTTCTTGCTCTGCCATATTTTGAAAAATATAATAATTTTTTAGTTTAAGGCCTCGGCTCCCGCTGAAATTTCGATAATTTGGTTAGTAATTCCTGCCTGGCGGGATTTGTTGTATTGCAGATTCAACCCTTCGGCCAATTCCAGCGCATTATCGGAAGCGGTTTTCATAGCCATTCTGCGAGCGGAGTGTTCGGAAGCATTTGCTTCCAAAATTAGCTGATACACCTGCATAAAAAATAAATGCCGCACCAGTTTTTCTAAAACTATCTTGGCCGACGGTTCAATTAAATATGTCTTTTCTTCTTTTTTTTGATTGGTAAAATCTAGCTGCTGTTCTTTTATTAATTCGGCAAATCTTCCGGTTTGCGGCACCAACTCCTGCACAGTTTCTTTAATGTGGTCAAAATCAATGGGCAATATCCTGCGCACGTGCGCTTCTTGTTTTAAGGCCGACTTAAAATGCATGGAAAAAATAACTACCCGGTCCCAATTCGCCTGCCCTGAGCCTGTCGAAGGGTCTCCTAGATAACCGTTCACCAAAAATTCTGTCAGTGGATGCACGTGTTCTGGTGTTGTAAAATCCCCCACCTCCACAAACTTTTGCAATATGTTAATGCCTTTTTTTGATAAATACTGAAATGATTTTTCTCCCACAGCAACAAAAAACTTTTCCTCTGCTGCATATTTTTGCGCGTCGTTTTGTCTGGCTTCGCCAGATCTCGCGTAGCGAGACATATGCTGTTCAAATTTTTTAAAAACCGAACTGTTAAACGCCCCCGCCAGCCCTTTATCAGACGAAACTAGCACAAACAATACTTTTTTAATTTTTCGTTGTTGCAACAATTCCGGCAATTCTTTTTGGAGCAGCGACACATTGGCAAGCAGATTCAGCGCGGCAAAAGCGTAGGGGCGCGAAGCCAGCGCAACCTCTTGGGCTTTGCGCATTTTGGTGGCAGCAACCAACTCCATCGCCTTGGTGATTTTGTTGATGTTACTGACGCTTTTGATTCGTTTTTTTAAATTCTGCGTACTTTCCATTTGACAATTTCTAAATTTTAAATTATCTTACTAATAGCTTCTCTATATTTAAGGAGACACCATGGCAGAGAACGACCAGGTGAAAAAGTCTAGAACTTTTCACAATTCAATTCTCGACGGTCTCGCGATTTGCACAGTAAATTGGCTTAACTACTACAAAATCAATGCAAACCTAGATTCTGACAAGATTGATGAAATGGAAAGGAAAATTGATTCCTTGTGTGCTGAATGGCAAAAACTTCGCAAGAAAAGAAGATAGAAAATTGAGCATTGTTGCCCAAAGAGCAGAATCTGATCCTGCTCTTTTTTATTAACTATTTTCAATAAACTTCCCGATTACTTCCTTCATTTCTTTCTCAATTTCTTCGGTGATTTCGCGTTTTTCCTTGATGCTTTTCAGTAAATCTTCATGCAAATCGTTTACATATTCTAAAAATTTCGCCTCCACGGCTTGGATTTCTTCCGGCTGGAATTTATCAAAATAACCATTCAGCGCAGCATATAACACCAACACCTGCGTTTCAAACGGCATTGGCGCCAAGTCTGATTGTTTTAACACTTCGGTCAGCACCCTGCCTTTATGGATTTTCTCACGGGTTTCCTGGTCAACGTCAGATGCAAACTGCACGAAAGTCTGGAATTCGCGGAACTGCGCCAGCTGCAACCGCAACTTGCCCGCCACTTTTTTCATGGCTTTGGTTTGCGCCGAAGACCCAACACGCGACACCGACAATCCGACGTTTACCGCTGGCCGGGTGCCTTGATAAAACAAATCAGACTCTAAATAAATTTGCCCGTCGGTAATGGAAATGACGTTGGTTGGAATGTACGCGGTCACATCGCCCAGTTGGGTTTCAATGATGGGGATAGCGGTCAACGAACCTCCACCGTTTTCTTTGGAAAGTTTGGCGGCGCGCTCTAATAGTCTTGAATGCAAGTAAAAGACGTCTCCGGGATAAGCTTCTCTCCCCGGCGGTCTGCGCAAAAGCAAAGAAATTTGCCGGTACGCCCAAGCGTGCTTTGACAAGTCGTCATAAATAATCAGCGCATCTTGACCATTGTCTCGGAAATATTCTCCAATAGCACACCCGGCAAACGGAGCCAAGTACCAAAACGCGGCCGGGCTTGATGCCGAAGCCGAAACAATAATCGTGTACGTTAGCGCCCCGTTATTTTTTAAGGTTTCAACGATTTTGGCGATTTTTGATTCCTTTTGCCCAATGGCAACGTAAATGCAGACTGGCGGATTCTTGCCTTCTTTTGACTGATTGATAATCATGTCCAAAGCAATGGCGGTTTTCCCGGTTTGCCGGTCGCCGATAATCAGTTCGCGCTGGCCCCGGCCAATGGGAATCATAGAATCTATCGCTTTAATTCCCGTGTGCAAAGGCGTATTAACCGGTTCCCTCGCCAAAACATTGGGTGCGTTATTTTCCAAAAAATTATGCTGGATTTTGTCTGATGTAGAAAAAATTGGCCCCTTACCGTCCAGCGGATTTCCCAGCGGGTCAACGACTCTCCCCAACAACTGCTTGCCTACTGGAATTGACAGCAATTTTTTTGTCCTTTTGACGGTTTGGCCGGATTTTATGTGCGAAGCTTCTCCCAACGCCAAAGCTCCCACCGAATCTTCTTCAAGGTTTAGGGCAACCGCCATGATTTTTTTCGCCTGCCCTGAGCCTGTCGAATGGGTGCCGGATTCTATGCTCAAAACTTCTTGACTCTGCACGTTTTTCAGGCCTGAAATTTTCAAAATGCCATCGCCGGATTCTGTAACCGTACCAACCTCTTCAAAAGCGGGATTATCTTTATAGCCTTCAATGGCCTGTTTTATTTTATCTAAAATTTCGTTGCTCATTTAAAAATTTCGTTTAATTTTTTCTGTAATGAAAAGTCTAACTGTTTTTCATTATTAATGGTTATTTTTATTCCCGCCACCATTTCAGGGCTAATTTTATGCACCAGAGCATCCCCCTCTTTTGCAAATCCTTTCAAAATGTTATTTTTGCCAAGCTCCCTTGCAGTTTCCAGAATAAATTTTTTGTTTCCCGATTTTTTCAGATAGATAGTTTCAGCCAAGGCAATAATTTCTTTGGCCTTTTTCAAATCGCCATTCTTTGCCAGTAAATTCAAAAAATTATCCACCAGTTTTTTATCGGTTAGAACCAATTTTTTTTCTGCCAAAATTTCTGCCAGGGCTTGTGCGTATAATTTAGACTTATACTTCATTTTTCCTTGCTTAATTGCGAAACCGCTTTTTCAACCAAAGCCCGGTCTATCTGTTCGGGTTTTAATTCAACCGTTTTAATGATGGCTTTTTTCACTAGTTCAGCGGCTTCTTTTAATACGTTTTGCCTTGCTTCTTGTAGTTGGCGTTCATGGCTTAACTTAACCTGTTCCATCAGCTCTTTTTGCCGGGCTTCCGCCTGCGCTGCCAATGACTGTTCAAGTTTTTTTGATTTTTCATGGGTCACCTCAATGATGCGAACTGATTCCTGGTCTGCCTTTTTCAGGCGGTCTTTTGAAATGTTATCAACTTCTTTTAATCTCACATCAGCCGCAGCGGCTTTTTCCAGTCCCTCTTGTATTCGCCGATTGCGTTCTTTTATCGCCGCCAAAAGAGGCTTGTAGACAAAAGCCCTCAAAATTACCAGTAGGATAAAAAAATTCACAACTTGGCTTAAAAAAAGTTTCCAGTCTATCCCTAGTTGTGAAAAAATTGTATCCATCTTTTATGTTAAGCGACGAATTTGATAATCAACGAGATAACCAATGAATAAATAGCGATAGCTTCAGCAAACGCGATTGCCAAAATCATGGCGGTCTGTATTTTAGAAGCAGCTTCAGGGTTCCTGCCGATTGATTTTACCGCAGTTGACCCGATAATTCCGATTGAAATTGCGGGAGCCACTGTACCTGCTACGATTGCCGTCACCGTCGCCCATAAACGAACTTGATCTATGTCCATAATTTTGAATTTAATTTCTAATTTAAAATTTAAAAACAATTCTCAAATTTAAAATTTTAAATTGTTTTTGAATTAAAAATTAAGAATTTTAAATTATTTTTATTTTATAAAAATCTAATGCTCGTGAATTGCCGTATGTAACGAAATGGAAACCAGGGTCAGCATCGCAAACAAGAATGCCTGGATTAATCCTACAAAAAGTTCAAGGAATAAAAATGGCAACGGGATAAAGTACGGCGCCAAAAAGAAAATAATCGTCAGCAGCACTTCCCCCGCAAATACATTTCCAAATAACCGGAATGACAGCGAAACAACTTTGGCCACTTCTGAAACAATTTCCAATATACCGATGAAAAACTTAATGGGGTTTTTGAAGTTCAAAAACTTGCTGATGTGCGGAAAAACTCCCACCGCTGCCGCTCCCAAAATGTTGGTCATGACAACCGATATTAAGGCAAACGCAATGGTAAAGTTTAAATCCGCGGCCGGCGAACGGAACAACGGCACCACTGCTCCCCCATTCTTGATGGTAAGCGAACCGACTCCGGGCAAAATTCCCAAAAAATTCGACACCATAATGAAAATAAAAATGGTGATGACTAAGGGAAAATACTGCTCGGCTTTGGCCGCAGAGCCCAACGTAGTATCCATTAAATTCAAAAAATATTCCGCGCCTATTTCCACGGCCGACTGGAATTTCCCAGGGATAACGCTGATTTTTTTGTGCATATAAAGGGCAAAGGCAATCAGAATTAGCGAAACAATAAAAGTCAAAAATAAGCTGTTGGTCACTCCAAAACCGCCTAAATTGAATAATTGCTGGGCTTTTATCGAAATTTCTTCCATACAGGTTTTTATTGTAAGTTATTTTTTGATTTTTTGCAAGAAAAAAACGGCGGCTATTTTAACCGCCGCTCCAAAAATAATGTTATTCCACAATGCTTTTCCGACCTTTTTGCACTCGTTTATACTCTAAAAAGGTTAGTCCTACCAAGAAAATATCGAATATGGTTAATGCTAACAAAAGCCCGGAGTGATGCGCAAATGACCGATATAATTGATACAAAATGAAAAGGCTGAAAAAAACTATTGCTACCGGGTACGCCCACGACTTCCCTTTTAAGAGCGATACCACTAAAAAAATATTGACTAGTCCGTAAAACAGGAAATACACGGCAATAAAATATTGTGTACTGGAAGAAAAATTATTCGCCTGGTTGGTCAGATACTTCATAGCCAGGTGGCCCGAATCCTGTACAATTTCACGATGCGTCAGCGCAATAATGGTATTGCGTATGGCTTCGCGTTTGAATATCAAAAACAAAACGCCCACGATTATTTCCCAAATGCCATTAAGCCCCTTGAAAAAAATGGTGATTTCAAAAAGGCTGTGCACCACCTTGTTTTGTAATGAATCTTGACCCATAAATTAAGTGCAACGATTTAGGCGAGCTCTTGCTTTATGACTTCTATCAGTTGAGTCGGCGTCATGTTGGCTTTGACAATAAACTTATCAGGTTTTACGCTGTCGGATGTTGCGACTCCCGATTCCTCCTGGTTGGTCAAAATAAAAACTTTAATGCTTTTGGTCGCCTCGTTTTTGCGGATTTCAGCCAGAATTTCTATGCCGTTCATGTCGGGCAAAATTAAGTCCAGTAACATCATGTCCGGCCGGGGCTTTTCGCCCGCAACGACTTCTTTCACCCTTTTTAACACTTCCTGGCCTAGGCTTATGACCTCCACATCAAAACCGGCTTTTTTTATCATCGTCTGGTAAATGTCGATAATTGCGGAGTCGTCTTCAACCAAAATTATTTTTTTTACCATCTTTTTGTGATAATCCAAATTATAAACCAAATTGTTAGTAAAATTTCTAAATACATGTTATGGTTTTATTTTACCTTACTATACACTATTTTTCGGCTATTAAAAGGGGCTGGAATAATTTTCTTGCGATGCGTTGTCGGCGGCTTTCTGCCTGACCTGCCATTCTTGTAAAACTTGGCTGTAAACATTTTCCTGAAAATTATTTTTGGCTGGCATGTATTCGGGCTGTTTGAATTTCAACAAATAAATATCTTGGTAGAATAAAAATTCCCCAAAACCTATGCCAAGTAAAATGAATATCAACATGAACAAAAACGCGTGCCTCCCCAAGAACCAAAACACGCCTGCGACCTTGCTTTTGCAGACCTCTGCCATTTTTTTATAGTCAAATGATAATTTTATCTCTTTTTTCATACTTGATTTTGCAAACTTATTTCGTAACTACTTCTATGGACATATTAGCGGCAATGTCACCCAGGGAACTTTTATCTTTGGGATCCTGGCTGGTATTTTTTTGTATGTCCAGCTGCTGCATGCGGATTAAATAAGGGCCGGTTTCTAATTTTTCTGAAAATCTCAAAATATTGGCAAAACTTCCCTTGGAAAAAATCCCAAACACCAAAACCGGCAAACCATCGCCGGCTGAATTTTTTGCGTTCGTCACCAGATTAATGTCGGCGGTTACATTATTGTCTGCAGCTGTTTTTTCCAGGAATTTAATGAAGTCAATCGGGTCTTGCGGGTCGACAAATACCTGATCGGCGGCCTGGAAATTCGGCTGGTAGTCTTTATATTTTTTCGTAAAATTATCCAACTGCACACTTTCTTCTTTTGCAAGAATAACTTTCCCTTCATCTGCCAAAATTGTTGTTGAATCGCTATTAATGCTGCCAATCAAGTAGTATGCCAAAAAAGCCACCGCAAAAATGGGTACTAAGAGTGAAAAAATCAGCAACAAATATGTGATACTTTTATTTTTCATATGGCTTTTGTGGCAAAAATTATTTGCTGGTTGCAACCTGGAACGTTACCGTAAACGTGACGTGGACAGGGTCTATCCAGCTTTGGGGCGGAAAATTGACATTCGTTATTTGGCGGTTGCCTTCAAGATTATTTTTAAAAGCGACCAAATCATCCCGCGTGTCGCTCGCCCCGGAAACCGACACTTTCAGCCCTTGCAGTTTTGGTGATTTTGAAAGCTGCATATCGGTAAAATACACCCCCGCCGGACGCTGCACGCCTAAAATTGTTTTTAAGGAATCGGTAAAATACAGTTCTTTTTTATAAAAGTTATTGATGGTTGCAAGCTCGGCATTATATTTTTTAACCAGACCTCCCGCAGATGAATTTTCGGAAAGTTGGTATCCGCGCTGGCTTGCCGACAAGATGGCTTGCTGGTAATCAACCTGGCTTAAAATAGTGAGTTTTAAAAACGCCAGCACTAGCGCCAGGCATAAAAGCGACACCAACACCATGCACGCCAGCACGATGATGAGCTTTTTATTGCGCTCCAGCAGTAATTCTTCTTTTTTGTGTTGAGGCAAAAGATTGATCATAGATAATGTTTGTCACTTGCACCACGCTTTGCCAAACCCACTGCCGTTGTAAACGACAATAATTTTTGGTAAGGAATTTCCCTCCCGCGCTTTAACTGGGAAATATTATTGAAAGGATTTGCCATCTGGACGGGGATTTTCAATTCGCTGCACAAAAAATCTTCAAAGCCTTTTAGGTTTGACCCGCCGCCGCACAGCACAATCTTGCCGATTTTGCCATCGCTGGTTAAATGTTCCTGTGACAAATGCCCATAATGAAAACTGATGTATTTTTTAATCTGGCTGACCAACTCTTGCAGTATCGGACTTGTGGCGGTTTTTATTTTGTGTTCTTTTTCCCCGTCCGCGGTCAGTCCGTATTTTATTTTTAATTTTTCAGCTTTGTCAGCGGTAATATGCAATTGCGCGGCAATGGCTTGGGTCAACTGGTCAGAACCAATGGGAATTGAAGAAGTAAACCGTATGGAGTGATCCGAAAAAATAATGAATCCGGTTTTTGTCCTGCCAAAATCCACAAAAATTGACGGAGTGGCATCTGCTTTATGGTCAGCCAACGCGCGAACCACCGCCTGCGATTCAACTTCCAAAATACAAGGGACAATGCCCGCCATCTCCAAGCACGATACGTATGCATCAACGATGGTTTTGGGCATAACGTTAATCAGCAAATCCAAATGACTCTGTTTTTTAGCATCCTGATCGCTTCCAATGGTTTGGAACCCCATGTAGACTTTATCAATGGTCAGTGGGATGTAATTTTCAGCTTCGTACGGCACGGCGGTTATAAGTTCCGCGTCAGTCATTTGCGGCATTTCTATGACCTGCGAAAACGACTTTTCTTCGGGCAATGAAACCGCCGCATACTTGGTGTCTAACTTTTTTCCTTTGACTCCCTTGCACGCCGTTTTAATAACGCCCGCCAGCGCCGCTTGGTCTTGGATAACCCCTTCTTTGACAACGCCGGGCTTGATATCCGCTTCATTGTAAGAGACCAGGCTAAAACCGTTCCTCTTTTTTTTGAGTTTTACAATCCGCAGCGACAAATCATTGATATCAATGCCGAAAATTTCCGGATTTAAGTTTAAAAACTTTAGCATTATAAGTTATTATAATTCAAATGAGGGGAAAATAGAATGATTAGCAAATTATTTATTTTTGCCGAATGTAAGATTGTATGGAATAACTAGAACTATTGGGTGATAATGTAGGTTCCGGGCACAAAATTCCAGGACCCGCCCGGTCCGCTGGAAAAGTTTTCGCTGATAAGCCCACTATCGTAATACAGGGTTGCGCCGCTATCCATGATTACCTGCTTTGCCGTCACTTGTTTTAACGAACTGCCTCCGCTAATATGCACATCCCCATTTTGGGCAATCAGCGCGACAGTTCCTGCCCCTCCCGAAAGATATATGGCATCATTCCCATTGCAACCGGCTTCAACCGGACAGGAACTGGTGGTGACCAAAAACGGATAGCTGCCTGCTTGCCCTGAACCCGCAAAGGTGGACCCTCCGGTCAAGGATACATAGCCGTCGGTAACAATTGCTCCGCTGCTGGTTCCGTAACTTGACGCCAATTTTATTTTCCCTCCGCCATCCATAGTGATAGTTCCCTGCACCCACAAGGTCCCCGAAACCGTCAGGGTGCCTCCCCCATCCACCAAAAGATTTCCTGTTATTTCTTTAGGCCCAAGCGTGGTGCCGGCAGAGCCGACATGATAGTCGCCACTAATGACCCCTCCCGCAACCGCGTCGTCTTTCCAATCCTGGATATTGTTATCTGATAACGGCAAGGACTGCGGAGGCGGATCGGACCGGCTCGTGTCGCATGATTTGTTGGTATAGCTGCCGGTTTGGCAATAAATTGGACCGGTCACCGTAGCGCCCATGACCTGATGCGCCCAGGCAACGTCAGATGACGTGGTTCCTACATACACTCCCGTCGTATAGCTATTACCGCCAATCATTGACGTGCCTCCGCCCAGGTAAATCATAAAGTAGCCATCTAATCCCGAAGGAGACGTAGCAGACCAGGTTCCCCCGTATTTGCCTATTTTTGCCGTGCCGTTTGCGTAGCCTCCCGAGTTGGCGCCGATAATATAGTATTTTGAAGAACTTGATCCCGCATCCATGACAATCCAGTAGGTTTGAGTGGGGTCCAGTACGGGATTTGAAGGCATTGACACCGTCACCCAGCCAAAATTTGTTGATACCGTTGAAGCCGGCAAGGTGCCTGACATCATTAGGTCTCCCGCGCTATTGCTGGGGCTACCAGAGTTATCAGCAACAATTTTTACCGAAATGTCCTGGGGCGAACCCACTTTTTTTATATAAAACTGGATGTTATTCAACGGCGTTGCCGATGATATTTTAAAACTCTGGGCAAAATCTTCAGTTGAAGAATTATTAGCAAACGTAATGCAGGTTGAACTGGTGCACGACGGAATTGACGACGGAGTATTGTTAGTTTGGTCGGCGTACAGGGCCGGCGGGTTTGCTGCCACCGCCGAACCGGTAATATGCACGCCCGTGGTGGCAGAAATATCGCCATTTGAGTAAATATTGCCGTTTAAGGTCGCGCCTCCCGTCATCGTAAACCCGCCGGTTCCCGTTTGCAGACCATACCGGAATGAAATATTCGTTGACCCTATGCTGGCAGTTGCTTTGACTATTCTTGTTGCAGTAGGGTGCGTACTATTAGGTATGTAGGCAGTAACCGCAATGCTTTTATCATTGGCATCAATGCTGGTGACAGAAATAGTATACGTGCCGCCGCCGTATGATGTATTGGATTCTCCGGTATAGCCACTTTGATTATTCAACTTCCAAATCGCCGTTTCTATTCCAGCTTCGGCGATATTCAAAGCCTGTACTTTGGTTACGGCACCCCGGTGGGAAATTATTTGGGTGCCCGTATACGACAACAACGCTCCAAGCATTAGCAATAAAATGCTCAATAGCACCACGGCAATTATTAAAACTTGCCCCGATTGAAATGTATTCTGCTTCATAAAAATAATCTGTGCCGGCTGCTCATACTATTTAATAATTTCTTAGTTTTGATTCAGAAGAAATGGTAATGGTCCGTGTTGTGCCGGAAACATTTTGCGCAACGGTGATGTTGGTGGTAACTTGTTTAACCAAAGAATAATCTGCATTATCATACGAAAAAGAAAAACTGCTATTATCAACATTGCTGGCTAACTTTTTGGTTACCGCGGGCCGACTGCTGCTTGGGTCGGGAAAAACTTGCCGGAAAAAATTACTGCCGGAAAGATAATAAACTACCGTGTCGTACGTCCCCGCGATAATTTGGTTAGAAGCATCAATGGATTCAATTTGAAGCACTACTGTTTTTGTTCCTGTAGTGTAGGTGGAGTAACTGGACATGACACGGTGTGATTGCCTTACATAATTATCCACATCATCTAATGCGTTCCGCGCGTCACTCGAAATATTCAATTGTGCCGTTTGATTATTGTAAATCCAGTAATTAGAAATCGTTAAATAAGCCAAAAAACCAGTTACCATTATCATTATTACTAAGACCACGATCATTTCAACCATGGTAAACCCAGCACCACTTTTATTATATAATCGGAATTTGTCTTTCAGTTTATTATTGAACTTAAAAAAAGAAAATGATTTCAGAATAATATCGTAAAAGTGGTGCTGGGTGAACCCACTTTCACGGGACAATCGGGATGCGTTTTTTTGCTGGTTGTTAATATTAAACATCGTAGATAAAAATTTACGGGTTGAGGCCTCCGCTTGCCGCTAATGACCTTATCACCACTGACTTGTTGCCGCCATTATTCCAGGTAACCGTCACGACTAATTCTTTCATTCCGGTGTATGCTGCGTAATTGCTCACGGTAAAGCTTCCGCTGCCCGAAGGAATTTGCGACAATTGCGAATCAGAGATGGTCCCGGAACTCGGTAAACTGCCAAAGGAAGTCGCGCGCAAACTTTCCATTTCCTTGCTTGCCACGTGGTAAGCGATGTCTTCATAGCTTTGCGATTGGCTAATGGATAATGTTTGGAATTCTATATACAATAACCAAAATAAAACCGACACGACAAATAACGCCACAACAACTTCAACAAGAGAGATTCCCTTTTGGAATTTTCTTTTTTCGGAACGCTTTTCCATGTTATTGGATTGATTTTAGCGACGAATACATCGGCTGGATAATGGAAAAAGCGAATACGCCAACGGCCAATCCCATGACAATAATGAGCAGCGGTTCAATAATCAGCGTCAGCTTTTCAATGGAATTAGCGGCTTCCTGTTCATAAAATTCCGCCAATTTTTTCAGCACGACGGATGTCTTACCGGTTTCCTCGCCCACTTCAAGCAGCTCGATAACTCCAAAAGGGAAAATATTTTCGTGCGGCCGCAGCGCGCCGGATAGTTTTTCCCCCTTTTTTATTTTTTCACCGGCTTGGTTTAACGCATCTTTAAAATAATGGTTGCCGATAGTCTTTGAAGAAATTTCCAGCGACCTAATCAATGGAACTCCCGAAGAAATAAGCGAACTCAACGTCCGCACCAA
>Ga0207152_1031_pt1 | contig 29530 bp, 16 predicted proteins | sample Alteio_BWMinHeat_30_FD_153590 | JGI IMG/M metagenome (GOLD analysis project Ga0207152, IMG submission 153590) | Enriched cells from forest soil in Barre Woods Harvard Forest LTER site, Petersham, Massachusetts, United States -... | ecosystem: Environmental > Terrestrial > Soil > Temperate forest >... | reverse complement strand
GCTGAGAAGAATAGAAAGAATACCAATAAATAATGCTTTTCGAGGCAAGTTGCTTTTGGCTAATGCAACCATTCCGGTGAATTGTTAGCTCCCGATCAAAAATGCAGTATATTTGTGTATAGTCTAGAAGGAACAATCATTATGAAAACCTCTCATTTCTGTATTTCATCTGCATTGATAATGTTGCTATTTCCAGGGTCGATTTCTGCGCAAAAAGTTACCGGTATATGGCAAAAAGAATCCTCGTCAGGATTTACCCCAAGGTACTCGATCACTTCAAGCGCTGTGAACGGAGAGATCTATGTTATGGGCGGGATCAAGGGTGATAATGTTCTTAATACAATGGAAGTATATGACCCGGCAGCAAATTCCTGGAGCACACCTGTCACAACAGGCACATTTACTCCTCGTTATGGGCTTACATCGAGTGTTGTCGATAATAAAATTTATGTAATCGGCGGATATGATGACACGTGCATGTCAACAGTGGAAGTGTTTGATCCCTCTACAAATGAATGGAGTACTCCGGTCACAACAGGTGTGTTTACGCCACGAGCGCATTTGACTTCCAATACTGTAAACGGAAAAATTTATGCTATGGGCGGTGTTCAATATGATTCTCTACAGAATAAAGTGTTTTTGAGCACAGTGGAAGTGTTCGATCCACAGACTAATTCCTGGAGCACGCCTGTTACAACCGGAAGTCTGACTGCTCGTTCAAGCCATGTTTCCGTCGTGGTCGGCGGAAAGATCTACATTATTGCAGGAGAAGGACCGGGAGCAAAGACCGTCGATGTTTTCGATCCTGCGTCAAATCATTGGAGTAGCCCTGCAGCTACGATTACCGAGCGTACAGCTTCAACTGCGAATGTCCTTGATAATAAGATTTTTGTGATGGGAGGGTATGTAGGGATTGACGTAAATTTAGTTGAAGTGTTCGATCCTTCATCGAATTCATGGGATATACCGGATGCTTCCGGTACTTTTACCGCCCGCGAAGGAATAGCTTCCAGTGTAGTCGGGAAAAGCATATATGTATTAGGAGGTCTTAGTGAGGGTGGTTTTCTAAATACAAATGAAGTTTTTACGCTGAGTGCAGCAGGAGTTGCAGAAGCACCTGAATCTCAGATAGTACTTTTCCCAAATCCATCGAATGGATCAGTTCAGGTACGCAAATTACCTAATGATCTTGTCAGCATTATTGTCTTCAATATTTTTGGAGAGCCGGTGATAACATTAGGTAGTCCTCGTTCTAAGAGTGAGACTCTTGATCTTTCGAAATTTCCGGCAGGAATATATTATGCGAAATTTGTTACGACAAATTCAATTGAGGTAAGGAAGATCATCCGCGAATAATACTCCTACGGTTTATTCGTTGCGCGAATATCTACATAGACATTTTTTCGTGCTTCTTCGATAAATTTTTGGAAATCTTTTGCCATTTTCCATTGCATCGTAAGCGCCTCAAGATCCCGGTAATCTTTTTCCAGGGAAGCATCGTGCGGCTCGACACGTGAGAGAAGTTTGACAATCTGATAACCTGTCAGCGTTCGTGAATAAGCGATCTTTATGGGACGCGATATATCACCGATCTGCATGGAATCTATGACAGTTCGCTGCTCCGGCCCAAGCTCTTCCAGACGCACTCTGCCTAAAGAGCCGCCGCTATTTTTTGTTTCCTGATCATCGGAATTCTCAGCCGCTACACGTCCGAAGTCTTCTCCGCTGATGATCCGTGTCCGCAAACTTTGAATCACGGCAAAGACCGAATCATCATCGTTTTTACTTGCCGAAGGTTTAAGAAGAATTTGGGCAACTTTGATCTCTTCGCCTTTACGGTCCAACAATTTGATAATATGAATGCCCTGATCTGTCTCGACCGGATCGGATATTTCGCCGGGTCGAAGTTTGAATGCTGCCGCTTCGAAATCAGGAACAAAGGTGCCGCGCGGATACGGGCCGCCGAGATCACCGCCTGATTTTGCCGTCGAATGCTGTGAGTAACGGGCGGCAAATTCCGTAAAGTCCGCGCCATGGCGTAGAGAATCGACAAGCGCTTTCGCGAAATTTTTTAATTTTTCTTTCTGTAATGGGTCCGGCTTTATCAGCTTGACGATCGTTGCAAGCTCGACCTGTGCACCGATATGCGGCAGGCTGTCCTTATAGGCAGCATAAAATTCCTGAACATCCCGCTTTGATACGACAGGCGGTTTCCCGAATTTTGCGCCGCGAAGTTTTTCGATCAGAATGGATTCTCGGGCTTTATCACGAAGTTCCGGTGAGGAATTTATTTCGGCAACGGTTTTGCCGAATGCTTTCTCCATTTCCGCACGTGAGCTGAATTGGTGCTCATATTGCTTGATCCGCTCGTTCAGGCGTTCATCTATTTCGGGTTCGGTAACGGTAATGGTCGAATCCTGTTCGGCGCGGACAACAAGGACCTTCTGGTCTATTTCGTTTTGTAAGATCTGTTCGCGCAATTTTGCGATCGTATCGGGAGGCAGCGAAGATCTCCCGGTTGCAATGATCAGTTGTGTTTCAATTGTGGACTTTAATATCGGATATTTTCCGACAACGGCAACGACACCGTCGATCATATCGCCATCATGAAGCGAGGCCGGCTGAGCAAACGCAAACTGGGCGCATATCAATGAAAACAGGGAGGAAAAAAGATATATCCGGAAAGTGTTCATTACATTTTTTTCCCTTCGCCCGCCATGCCAGTCGTAGATAACTGATGCTCTTTCCACGATTCTTCTATCGCTTTATTATTGATCTGCCGTTTATATTTTTTGCGAAGTTCGGTTACCCATTCCAGGCGTAGTTCATTTGAAAGTTCATCCTGGTATTGGCTGGCAACTTCCTGCCGTGCTTCCTCAAAGCTCTTCTGCGTTACCGGCACCCGCTTATTAAGCTTCACGATAGAAAATCCTGATTGAAAAGCGAACGGCTCCTTCACATCATCTACCGTAAAACTGAATGCCTTTTTCGACATCTCATTTTCATCGCGTGAAAGCAAACCCCAGTGTCCCGCTTTTTCTTTGAAACCGGGACGCTCAGTATATTTTTTTGCAAGGGAATCGAAATTTTCGCCATTAATAATGCGCTTATACAATGCACCGGCGATCGAATCATTATATTGATAAATTTCCGATACGTCAATGCGTTCAGGCCACATGAACCGAGCCTTATTCTCTTCGTAATACGCCCGTTCTTTTATACTATCGGGGATGACCTTTTGCCAAATACGTTTATTCTCCAGTTCGAAAAGCGTAATACCGTTCTTATAATCGGTCATGATATTTTCGAACTCCGGAAACCGTACGCTGATATCAAGCGCCATGATCGCGATCGCTTCGTCGTCGAGATTTCTATTGATCTGGTCCGTAATGGAAGTGCGGGCTAGAGGTGTGCCCGGTTGAGTAGCAAGCGAGTCGATCAGCGCAGATATTTTCCAATTCTTTCCGCCGATCCCATAGATAACAAGGTTACGCTCTCCGGGGGTAAACTTCTTTGCCCAGCCCGTATCCATTGTCGTACGTGTAGAATCGATACGGGACATAAAAATATTCAGTACCGATTCTTCGATCCGTGCCCCATTATGTTTTTTCACTTCATCAAGTTTTAGTGCCCGGTCTTCGGCGAAATAGTATTGCTTGTACATTTTTTTTAGGGCGTCTTTTTCCTGATCGTACGTTTTTGGCGGGAAATCGCCATCCCGACGGATAATATGATATCCCTTCGATGTGCGGATAATACCTGATATTTCGCCATTCTTCAATCCGTATGCAGTTTTATCGAATGGCGGTTCGGTGCGGCGCATTTCTCGGTCGATATACTCCATATCGCCTCCTTTGGAAGCGGTATATTTATCATCGCTTGATTCGCGGGCCACTTGTTCGAAATTCGCTCCGGCTTTAATTGCCTGAAGAAGGCTATCAGCATGACGATAAAATGAAAGCGTATCTTTACCACTAACGGATTTATTCATATTGACAAGAATATGATGGACTTTCAAGCCTCCTAAGCGTGGAATTTTATTTACCAGCATGATAACGTGGTACCCGTAACGGGTGCGAACGGGAGTTTTTGTATATTCTCCGATCTTTAATGAATAAACGGCATCTTCGAAATTCCTGACGGTTTGACCACCCGTAAAAAATCCAAGGTCGCCGCTCGTTTTCGCACTGTTCTTATCGTCAGAGCCCTCCCAGGCATTAGTATCGACGATCTTTTTTGTTTTCTCGTCGCGTTGTTTTTCGATCGCCTGTTTTGTATTCGTCAAGAATTCCAGATCGTTTTCCCCCAGGACGATCTCGGACATCGTTTCGCCGCTATTTAATTTTTCGATCGCTTTTAAAGCTCTTTTATAAGCACGAAGAGTATCTTCCGGCTTATTACTTTTTGTCGAAGCCAGAAAATGAGCAGCATCGACTTCCCATTGTCTGCGCTGCCATACTTTACGAACTTGCGGCTCGGTAACTTCTTTATCCAGAATGAATGGGCCGGCAAGCATAGTCCGGTATCCTTCGATCTCCTTCTGGATCTTCGGGTCCTGGTCGATCTCCAGTTCTTTTGCTTCAAGGAGTTTCAGGCGGTAATCGGAATAAATATTCAGGAAATCTTTGAGCGAGTCAAGCGTCGTACCATAGGGGTCCTTATCGTTCATCCGGCGGTAGGCATCTTCGAATTCGCCAAGGGAGATAGTTTCCTTTGTCGTTTTAATGACCCATGGCGACGACCCGCTCTTTGGATCTTTCGGCATATCCGGTACCGTATAAGATTTTGCTTTTCCTTGTCCTGTCTGCGCCCATGTTGTGGAGTTATAACCAAGAAGTACTGTGAGAATCCAGACCGATGACCATAAGGTTATGCGTCGTAATGACTTTATGAATGTAACCATAAGAATTAGAAATTGAATAATATACCGGTTCTCTGCGTGACTAGCGACCATCGAATGCGATTATCGACTATCGACCCCTCAAGAAACCATGCGTAAAAAATTACTACGGTAAACCGAGCCAAAAGTAACGTAGGCAGGGGGTGGTTTGGTTCGAAAATATTAGATGGCAGGGTTCGGTTTTATGCTGGGTTACGGGCAAAACGAAGCAGTCTACAATCTCAAAAAATAGGGGAATATATTCGAATAGAAATAACTATTTTATCTTCTACCTTCTCTTGCATCGGCACTCCAAAGGAGCTTGGTTCGAAGAAGATCGAAATAGGTATTGGTACGTCGGCGGAGAAGCTTGAGTTTATTCGGATGACCGGATAATCTTACGATAGCAGGAGTTTGTGCAACGACTTCTTCCTGTCCATCGGCAACAATAAGCGCCGGAGTCCCGCCTTCATTAGTAATACGCAGATCTATTTCGTACCATTCCGGTACAATGACCGGACGTACGGTGAGTGTATGCGAAGCGATAGGTGTAATGATAATGACAGGGCTTGTCGGCTCGACGATCGGGCCGCCGGCGCTTGCGGCATATCCCGTCGAACCGGTTGGAGAGGCGATAATAAGTCCGTCCGCTCTGATCGTACCGAGCAGGGCTCCTTGTACGGTAATATCGAATGTCAGCATTCTTGTCGAACCGAAATTATCGACGACGATCTCGTTGAGTGCGGCAAGATGCGCGCTGTCTCCTCGTTCGGATTCACGAGAAGGATCAAGATCATCACGCCTGATCTCCACACCTATAGAAGTGTCAAATTCGCTTGTTACTTTTGCGCCAATAAGCAGGCGGTCTTCACGGATCAATTTATCATTCCATAATTCATCGACGATCTTGGGCAGATCTTCGGGCGCATTCTCGGCAATAAATCCGAGTTTGCCCAGATTCACTCCGATAAGTTCTACCGATGGGTTGGAACGGATAATTGCCCGAGCAGCAGTGAGCATCGTACCGTCTCCCCCAAGAGAAAAAATAATTTCGCTCTGCTGGGCAATATAAAGAGGAGATGCTGAGGTATGATTTTTCGAACTAGCGGGAAGAAGACTTGCAAGATCGGAGCTGATGAAGCACTCACTTGCGCCATGATCGTGCAAAAGTGAAAGAAGCTCCTGGAGTTTCTCTTTTGCGCCCGGCTTCGAAGTATTGCCAATGATTCCGAATTTTTTGAGTTGCATGGTATCTGAACCTTGATTTTATGAGATCATAGGGATGAAGGAAATAAACAACAATATGATCTCATAAATCTTATCAATCTCTGTAAAATCAAGGTTCAGATAATTATTTCAGCACCACAAACTCCTTCGTCATTCTTTGCGATGATGTAGTGAAGATCACACGGTACGTTCCGTTCGCAAGAGCTTTGGTAACAACAGGAAGAAGATAGGATCCGCTTTGATACATCGAATTAGCAAGAAGTTGTATTTCAGAGCCAAGTTCGTTCACAATTGCGATTCTGATATTTTCCGACGACGAGACTGTAAAACTTATTTTCGCTTCATCCGAGGCCGGGTTCGGATAAATCGAAATATCGTCGTTGAGTGTATTACCATCGGGCGCTATAGCAACCGTGCCGAGAATATGCTCTGCACCATCAAGATCGATCTGACGCAAGCGGTAATGCAGGAGTTCGTTCGATGCATTCAGATCGGTGTATGAATAATTTCCGGCTTGAGAAGTTGTTCCTGCTCCATTCCGGAATTCTATTTGCTGCCATGTGTCGAAACTCCCGGAGGCAAGTGCATCTATAGCATAACCGAAGTTATCGCGTTCGTTTGCTACGCTCCAATCAAGAAGAACGGCAGATGGTGTGAGCCGTCTTCCGGAAAAACTAATAAGAGCGACAGGAAGTGAAGAGTTCGTCGTGCCCAAAATTGTGGTTTTGCTTCCGGCGACATAGGCAGTTACTCCGTCGGCAATGATAGCGCCCTTAAGATCATAGAGTGTATTGCTCTGATCTTTTGTCCATGTTTTGCCGCCGTCATGAGTCTTTAAAATAACACCCCCGTCGCCGGTGATGATCCCATTGATATCGTCATGAAAAGCTACGTCATTCAGAGGGGTCGTTACTCCGCTGGGATATGTTTTCCAGGTTGCTCCGCCATCGGTCGTTCGGATAATAACTCCTGTGGCCGAAACGGCGACGGCATTTGTTGAAGTTGAGAACCGGACTTTATTTAGCGTTGAAGATGTATTGCTCGATGGAGGCTTCGCCCAGCTTTGTCCCCCGTTCGAAGAATATAAAACAATTCCATTAAACCCAACAGCAATTGCATTATTGCCGCTCATATCGACATCAAACAGCGCCTGAGTATTATTTGTAGGTGTTACCGACCATGTTGCACCTTTACTCACCGAACGATACACCACTCCGTTCGATGCGCAGGCAAGCCCTGTCGAACCCCACACTGCAACGCCAAGAACCTGGACTGCAGCGGCATTTACTAAGACATTCGACCACGTTTTGCCGGAGTCGATCGTTCGTAATGCGATCACATCATAGGTTGCACATAATCCGAATCCATTATTATCAAACGCAATATCGGTTAATCTGGGAGCACCACCGGCTTTTAGGGAGTCAAGTCTCCAATGCGCAGCACCATTGAGGAGACGATATGATTTGCCGACGTTACTTGTCGCATACATATCGCCATTCGGCGATAGTGCTGCAGCGTAGACCGTTCCGCGGACGCCGCTATCGAGGCGTGCCCATGTTTTACCGGAATCGGCAGTTCGTAAAAATGCACCGTTCTCACCGACGACCCAGGCAATTCCCGATGTTATGAAATCCGCCGAGAGAGCGACCTTAAAAAGTTTTTCTGAAACATTACTTACCGGTGAACTCCAGGTGGTACCGTCATCGGAAGAAAGTTTGAGTGCGCCGTTCGCACCGCAAACGATTACAAAAGGATTTGCGTAACCGACATCATAATATGTATTCGCACCTTTATCCATGATCGTATCGGAAAATGCAGTATCGGCTACTATATTACGATGCAGGATATATCCCGAATCCCCGACTATAAACGCTTCGGTAGAACCCATGACGACACCATGCAGATTAAATTTGTGCGTATTGACAAGAGCAAAATATCCGCCGGCACCATAATTATATGCTTCGAGTATCACTCCACTGTCACAAGCTGCATAGACATTTGCACGCGGATATCCGTTAGCAATAGCATTAACAGGCCGCTTACTCGAGTTAGTTTGTTTTGTCCACGAGTCGCCCCGGTTTGTCGAATAGAGGATGATACCGGAATCACCGGCAACCCACAGATTTGTCTTTGAAAGATCGAAGCACGTATGAAAATTCACGGCAGTAGTCCAGGATTGGCTTATCCATGTGGCCCCGTTATCAATAGACCGGTAGATCACGCCGCCATCGCCGACGATCCATATAGTATCCCTAAAGTAACAAATACCTCCAAGTGCAGTGGTGACAGGATATGTCGGACTATTGAAGGTACCACCTGAGCGGGTAAGGGTAGTGCCGGCATCGCCAACGGCAACACCAAAACTATCGGCTTTTACCATTACCGAATGCAGGACATTACCTTGCGGCAACGGATTTTGCCAATTCCACGACGTCTGCGAGAAAAGCTCAGATAATGGAAGAACAATGACGAATAATAGAAAAAAAAAGTAGCGAATTTTCATAGGGGGCAACGATTTTAATTAAAACCCGTGAATACAGAGAGTCAATATAACAATAGGGTAGGACTTTTGTTACTGAAAATTTGCCTTGCTAGTAGTATAAAAAAAAGCCCGGGGGTATCTAAACGGAGAGAGAAATGCAATATGTGATTTTCATTAATAAAGTATTGATTGGAATTTCTTGAAAATTATTCTCACTCTAATTTACGGATTCTATATTACCAAATTGTTAAGAAACCAATAAGAAATTGTTAAACTTTTCCCACCGTACTCTATCTTTCTCCCTCCTCTTAAGATTTAACAATTTCTTAACAATTTGGTAATAATACGGTAACATTGGTTCTCTAATTTTGCACCCCGAAGTTGTGCATTTAGGTAAAAAGCCACTTTTTATTTCACCAAGAAAACCGTATGAAAAAATTATTACTTTCTATTTTGTTTTTTGTTTTACTCGGTCTTACTACTTCAGCAGACGCCCAGAAAACATTAATTCACTATTGGAATTTCAACACACTTGGAGGACCATACATCCATCCTAATATTCCCCATATCATGCCGGATTACCCATCGGGGGATACGGCCTACTTGGAGTATTATATTCTGCCAGGCACTTCAGCCACATGGGCTATCTCAGGGCCTGACGCTAACAACGCCAGCGGCGCTCAGATTGACAACGTAGCCGGCGATACCACGAATGCTCGCAATGGCGCGGTTGCCGGAACTGGCATTCGGTTCCGAAACCCAACAGATTCAGCAGAGCTTCACTGGCACATTCCTTCGACGGGTTTTTCAAACCTTGTTGTCAAATTTGCTACCCAGACATCCAGCGTCGCATCCGGCGATTCTGTGCAAGACTATTCTTACAGCGTCGATGGTGGAAAGACTTGGAATAACACGGGCATGACCGTCAACGGAGCGCCTGGCCATACACTCGACTTAACGCAAGGTGGCAGCGCAACCACCATCTATCTAAACTTTTCGCCGGTCACGGTCACGTTTGGGAGTGCCACGACCGTCAATAATAATCCGAACCTGATTTTCCGGATTGTCTTCCATGGCAATACTCATCCAGGTTTTCCTGTAACTGGCAGCAATCAGGTAAGTGGCAACAATCGCTTCGATAACTTTACAGTCGATGGCGTGGGAGGATCCATCGGACCGCCGCCAGCAACGATTACCGTACATTCTCCTGGCAATCAAATTCTTGTTTCCGGCAGACATGCAACGGTGGCGTTCGATACAATTAATGGCGTTGGCGCTACGAAAACGATTGAATATTCAACTGACGGCGGTACGACATGGAATTCAGCAGGAACAACTACTACGAACTCGTATGATTGGGTCGTTCCAGCTGCACCGACAACGAACGGAATGGTTCGTGTGAAGGGCTCTGACGGTAAATCAGTCTCTTTATCTGCACCGTTTATTATTGCTGTAATCACAAGTGCGAACAAGATCATTCATTATTGGGATTTCAATACAGTATCGGGGGCGTATAACAACCCGATTCCGCCATTCGCTAGTGATTTTTCTGTCAATCCGAGCACACCCGGATCATTAGTTTATACTTTAACCGCCGGAACTCCAAATACCTACAAAGGTTATATCGATAACGTAGCAGGATCAACAAATAACGCACAGTTTGGCGCACCTGCCGGACAGGGTTTACGTGTACGTAACCCCACCGATAAGGTTGAATTGTGGTTCAAAATTCCAACTACCGGCTACAAGAACATTTCCTTCAGTTATGTTATCGAAGAATCAAGCAACATTTCACCTTTGACAAGACACTTCGATTACAGTATCGATGGCGGCACAACATGGAGCACTACAGGATTAAGCATTTTAACAGAATCATTCCTTGATTCAAATAGCTTTGGCAATGCCTTGATCAATTTTGCATCAGGTTCCACTGCTGAGAATAATGCTAATCTCGTGTTCCGCATTAAAATGACCGGGGGCTTAGATACCGGAACGAGCGGTAACAACAGATATGATAATGTCACTGTAATGGGTGATCCTAGTACAGGCGGAGTTACAGAAAACACTCCTTCGACATGGAATTGCAGTCTCTATCCGAATCCCGCTCGAGATTATATTCGGATCTCTACACCTTCCGAAGGTGCAAAGACGATCACCATTATGGATATTACCGGAAGAGTAGTCGTGAAATCGAATTCAGAGCTGAAGGACTTTTTTATCAACACGGCAAATCTTCCTGCTGGGATGTATACCGCTCGAGTTGTCGATCTGCTTCTGAATAAAGATAGCATGGTAAAGTTCGTGAAGGAATAACCAAATAGGTAATACTATAACCGCATATAGCCCGGATTGTAAAGTCCGGGCTATCGCTACAAAATAATTTCACCTCACATAGTCAGTTATCATTGTGCATCTCACTACTCGGATATTTTCTCTAGTACTTTCATTACTCTTTTCTGCACAAGCATTTAGCGCTGTGGTCAAGGGCACGATCACAGATCTAAAAACAAAAGAGCCGATTATTGGAGCGACGATCAAGATCACTACAACCGGAAAAGGCGCCAAGAGCAGACTAGACGGAAGCTACCAAATCAACGATGTAGCAGATGGAAATATTACGCTGCATGTGCATGCTACAGGCTACGTGGATGCAGATACAACTATCGTGATCGCAGGTGCAGACGTTACACTCGATATTGCTATTAGCTATAAAACATATAGAGGCGAAGAGTTAACGGTCAGAGGAAAAGCTGAAAACGGCAGTGAAGCGGAGGCACAACTCAGAGAGCGTAATTCGGACCAGGTTGTCAGCACTGTCTCTGCGCGGTCGATCGAAATATCTCCTGATGTCAATGTCGCAAATGTCTCCCAGCGCGTCGCCGGTGTTTCAATGACCCGGACAACAACCGGAGATGCGCATTATGCTATTATTCGCGGAATGGACAAGCGATATAATTATACCACTGTAAATGGCATTAAAATTCCGAGCCCTGATAATAAAAACCAGTATGTTCCGCTCGATATATTCCCATCCGGATTACTCGACAGGTTGGAAGTTACGAAAACTCTTACGCCATCCATGGAAGCAGATGCAACTGGCGGCGTGATGAATATGGTGATGAAGCAATCTCCTGACCATGAAACGGTTATTGCTGATTTAGGCAGCGGGTATAGCGAGTTATTCACTTCCGGTCAAAAGTTTTATGCCTTTACGACAGATGGTAATCAGTCGCCGCGTATCCGTTTCGGCTCTAACTTTGCCGATACTTCGATGAAATATTTCCCTGAAGGGACATGGACTCCCAGAGCCATTAATTTCCTTCCTGCGGCATACCTTTCGGCAACATATGGCAACCGGTTCGGCGACGACCAGCAATTTGGGATGATCATAGCCGGAAGTATGCAAAATTCCTATCGTGGAGCAAATACACTGTTCAACCAAACAAATGCCGATCCGCAAACCGGCTCGCCCAGATTTACGGACTTCGAAAGCAGAACATACAGCATATTACAGAATCGCACCGGCGGTATGGGAAATTTCGATTACCACTTCACCGAGAACAATTCGCTGCAACTATTTGCGATGTACGCCAACCTCAATAAACAGGAACTCCGGGATCTGTATGATACAACCAATACAAAGGGCAGCGTGTCTTCGCATCCGGAAATTGACAGGACAATACGTGCCACCAATGAAACTCAGAGCATCGGTAATGCAACACTTTCCGGATTTAATGAAATATTCGGGAATGATCTCAAAGTGGACTGGCATGTCGCCTATTCAAAAGCAACGCTCAACTCACCCGATGAATCTCACCTTTCAATGGCAGGAGGAGTGGACTACAGAACAACACCGGTCACGATCATTCCCTATCATATTGACGATAGTAAACGCATTTGGCAATATGCTACCGATGAAGATAAAAGTGTCTATCTGAACTTACATACGAGCGAGATCCTTGCTTCGACTCCGGTAGAATTTACTTATGGTGGTATGTACCGCAATAAAACCCGTTCGAGCACGTATGATTTTTACGATCTTCGCGTAGTGAATGGACAGCAGTTTTATAATAACGGAAATATCAATCTCGATACTTCCTTCAAGATTCACAATCCTTTCGGTGACTCCGGCAACCCTCTCAATTATGACGCCCATGAAAATGTGACTGCAGGATTTATTCAAGTGAATTTCCCAATATCCAATCTGCAGGTTATCGCCGGTATCAGGGCTGAAAATACAGATTTTGGCTGGGTCAGTGCGGTTTCCGATCTTGTACCCGGTAAAACCGGAACAGTGAGCTATCTCGATCTGCTTCCTTCAGTCAACCTTAAATATATTCAGAACGAACAGACAAACTGGCGGGCTGCATATTTCAGATCGATTAGCAGACCGACCTTTTACGAGTTGATCCCGAATGGCGGCATTGCCGGAGAAGATTATACTGAAGTCAATAACGTCAATTTGAACCGGACGGTAATCGACAACCTGGACCTGCGCTGGGAATTCTTCCCGGGTGGATTAGATCAACTGCTCATCGGCGCGTTCTATAAAAATTTGACAAATCCTATTGAGTGGGTGGTTGAGTTTGTGGAAACCAGTACGCAATTCAAGCCTGAGAATCTTGGCAATGCCACCAATTACGGATTCGAGCTCGACTTCCGCAAGTTTTTTGCGAATTTCGGAATCCAGGGCAATTATACATTTACAAACTCACAGATCACTTCCAATAAAGTTGAGACACATTATGTAACCAATGTCGGACCGGTTTCCGATACCGTACCGCAGACTCGTCCGCTGGAAGGACAGTCCGAACATATCGGTAATCTCTCATTACTGTATAAAAGTTTCGAATCCGGTACCAACGCGCAGATCAGCGCAGTCTATACCGGCGCTGCTATCGTCGGTGTTTCGACCTATAAGGATTTCGATGTGTGGCAGAAGGGATATATTCAACTCGATCTCTCTGGCGAACAGAAAATAGTCGGCAATCTGTCGGTCTATCTGAAAGTGAATAATTTGCTGAATTCACCTCGTGAAGAAGAAATTCATCAGACGTACTTGAACTCGCAAAATTCAACGCCCATTGCCGGTCAGACCAACGGGCAGAATATTCTTATTCGGAAGGAATTATATAACAGAAGTTATATTCTCGGTTTTCGCTTTAAAATGTAATCACGATGTTCAGGCTCGCCGCGCGAGCGGACCATCACTTTTTTTCATAACTCAATTAAACAAACAAATGAACTCTCAATTCAAACTCTTAAGCATTATAGTAGTAATGCTGCTTGCCGGTTTTATTTCGGCATGCAAAAATAATCCTACTCAGGTTATTCTCAATACTCCGCCACCGGTAATCGGAAAGCAGGTAACTGGCGATACACTTCGTGGGTTTCTTTCCGGAACCGTTCCGAATACACAAAACGGGAAAGCACATCCGATCTATTATATGGATTCGACGGTAGTCGTTAATAAAAACGATACCCTACTAATTCAGCCGGGCATCACAATTATTATGCTCAATACCGGACCAACAAATCCAAAGGGAGCACCGGAATTTCAGGTCTATGGAACAATGATCTGCGCCGGTCAAAAAGGATCGCCAATTTATCTCACTGTGCCGGCAAACATCCGGAAATATGTCTCGTTAACCGATGCAACTTCTCCTACCTTGTGGGGCGGTATTGAATGCGCCGGTCCGACTAATGCTTTCACGAATCAAGGTTCCGGAGATCTTATCGTGAAATGGACACATATCGAATTCGCAGGCGGCTCTTCGGCTGTCACCGATCCGATCGTCTCATCAGCCGGCAATCGCTATGCAATTTGGTATCAGAATCCGACCGGCCATTTTATTATGGAAGACTCATGGCTTACCGGCTCGACTGACGATCCGCTGCGTATATCGGGTGGTAATATCAGTATTTTCCGTAATGTCATTGAATGCTGCGCTCCGACAACCGGAGATTTCAATTTCAAATCCGGTACTGTCGGAGATGTCGCCTATAATGTGTTCATCGGCATTAGTACCAATGGACCAAAATCTGCGAATCCCAGTAAGACGGTATGCAATGTGAATATTTACAATAACACCATTGTAACCTGCGGATGGCGTGTTACAAAGCCGAGCCGAGCCGGTTCTACCAATATAGAAGACGGCGCGCGCGGAATTGAATTTAATAATTTAATAGTCAATTGCCGTACCGGGTTCCGTCTCCTGGATAACCCGCTTGCGGATACGGCTGATACACAATACGGTTATATGTGGTATTACGGCTCGACGGATGCCATTGTTCACCTGTTTTATCCGGATACAACCAATGTCGGTGGACTTGAGAAACCGAAACCCGGTGACGTTGCAGGAGTGGCAAAAGCAAACGATCCGCAATTCGTCGCCTATAATGTCGAGCAATTTACCGCTTCAGGGATATTTAATACATTCCCAACGCCATACTCTTCGCAGCTCCCGTTGCCCGCTCTAAATTTCATGCGCTCAATGGATGAGAATGGTAATGCTCGCTTCCTCGATGTTACGACCCCTTTCAAGAGCGATTTCCATCTTGCACCCGGCTCGAAGGCGATCGCTCATGGCTATACAGGAGCAGTAAAATTAAATAATGGAACGGCCGTTCCTGTTCCAATTGCTAACTGCCCGGTTGCAACGGATGCCAACCATATTTTTGGCACTTACAATGTCAAAGGTTTAGGGGCAGATTACGGCGCTTATCAAACTGATAACTCAGGAAATCAGCAGTAATTTCTGATCATAACATGTTTACTATGCCGCGAACTTCACAGCTCGCGGCATTTCTATCCAAATTCACGTCTGATGAAAGCAATATCTGACTCTATTCTTTGTATCTTTGCTTTCTGTTTTTTCCTTGGAAGCTGTACAAAAAAGGAATCGAATCCGGTCGTCACTACTCCGACCGATACGACGAAAAAAAACGATACGGTTGCCTTGGGTAATTACACAACAATTCTTCCCGATACTTCAACATTCTATCACGGAGTACAGCTTGGAACGGTAAATGATCCATTGATCCAGTCAGCATCGGGGCTCTCGGCAAGCCGCGCATATCCTAATATGTTCTGGACACATAACGATGCAGGGAAATATAATTATATCTTTTTGCTCGATAGCACCGGAAAAAGAAAAGCTTTTTTTCAGGTTACAGGCGCTGTGAATACCGACTGGACGGATATGGCAATCGGACCGGGACCCGCGGCAGGAGTCAATTATCTTTATCTTGCCGATATTGGTGATAGCAAGGTAAGCAGATACAATGTTTCGGTCCAGCGTTTCCCAGAACCACATGCGCCGCTCGATACTTCCGGAAAGCTCGGTACTACTGAGAAAGCCGAATTTATTAATTTTCAATATCCTGACGGGCCACGCGACGCTGAATCTATTCTTCTCGATGCGACAACAAAAGACATTTATATTATAGACAAATCAACTCCCGCAGACGTCTATATTGCCCCTTATCCTCAACCGGTGGATTCACTTTTTACGATAAAAAAAATTGCCCGAATACTTGTTTCCTCGCTGCGAGGCGGAGCAATGTCTTCGGATGGACAGGAAATATTATTGAAGAACCTGACAGCAATCTATTATTGGAAACGCCACGCTGGTGAATCTGTTCTGAACACGCTGCTGAGCCAGCCGGTCCAAGAGCCCTATACTGTCGAACAGCACGGCGAAGCGATCTGCTGGAGTGTCAGCGGAGATTCGTATTGGACAACGAGTAAAGTAATGGGGAATTTTATTCCGGATTTTACGGTGTACCGCAGAAAATAATTTATTATTGTTCCTATGAAAAAATATTTCTCTTTCTCTCTTATTGTTCTACCGGTTTTCTCACTCCTCTGCTCCGGCTGCAAAAAAAGCGATAGTCCGGAATCGACCTTGCATATTATCGTTCTTGGCGATTGGGGCAGGGAAGGGACACAATTTCAGATACCGGTACGAGATCAGATGATAAATGACGCCAGGAAAAATCCATTAAATTTTATCATCTCTACCGGCGATAATTTTTATGAAGATGGAGTATCGAGTGTCACCGATTCCCAGTGGCGGACTTCGTACGAAAATATTTATTCCGATTCATCTCTGCAAGTACCGTGGGTAGTCTCCCTTGGCAATCATGACTATCAAAACACTGCCGAACCGGATGCAGAGATTGCCTATACATCTCATAGTAAGCGCTGGATAATGCCGGCGCGTTATTATCAAAAGGATTTTTCTGCCGCAGGCGATAATACGCTGAGTGTTTTTATTTTTGATACAACGCCATTTCTCGTCAAATACCATGTGAAAGATTCGACTTACCATGTTAATTCGCAAAATACCGAGCAACAATTAGTCTGGCTCGATTCTGCTCTGGGAGCATGTACATCTAAATGGAAATTCGTTGCCGGGCATCACCCGATCTATTCGTCGTCTAAAGATGGCGGGACGGTAGAACTTGTCGCCCGAATGCTGCCGATCTTACAGAAACATCATGTACAGGCATATATCTGCGGGCACAATCATAACCTGCAGCATATTCAAAGAGACGGAATGGATTTTTATGTATCCGGAGCCGGTTCTCAGGCGAAAGATGCAAGGGACTCATCACAAACCGCACTTTATTCCGAACAGCAGGCAGGATTTCTCGATTTGATGGTAACCGCCGATCAAACGACAGCAACATTTATTAATGCCTGGGGTCAGACGGCGAATGTCTCGGTCATGAAGCCGTAGAATGAGAATCTGCTCTACGCAACAAAGTTGGTTGTGAACCGTAATCCCCCACAACCTACAATAATAAATAATTTGATCCGTCATACACTGGTAATGATTCGGGGGTTAATCCTTTCTTTTTTATTTTTGATTTGTTTTATTGGGACTGGTGGGGCGCACACAAATCCATTCCGCCCTACAGATTCCACAGATGCCGTTATTTCCGGCTATGTTAAGGATTCACTTTCAGGCGAAACGCTTATCGGAGCACAAATCCGCATTCGCTCATTGAAGATCGGTGCGATAACGAATAAAGGCGGCTTCTTTACACTTCATGTCCCGAGCGGCGAGCGTCTATTAATAGAAGTATACTCGGTCGGATACCGACCGTTAAGCGAAGAAATGACCTTTTCTCCGGATGAGGATCGGCGGCGCACGTTTGTTCTTTCGATAGAGTCTATTAAGGGGAATGAAATCGTAGTCGAATCGGACCGTAATGAACTTCGGGAGCCCCAAGTTTCACGGGTTTCAATAGCCCCGCAACAAATTCAGGATTTGCCGCGAGCCGGTGAAGCTGATCTTTTCCGGATTCTTCAGTTACTTCCCGGCGTACAGACGACGAGCGAAATTTCAAGCGGTCTCTATATTCGTGGCGGTTCACCAGATCAGAATCTTATTTTGCTTGATGGCACAGTGTTGTATAATCCTTCGCATTTCTTCGGCTTCTTTTCGACGTTCAACCCCGATGCGATCAAAGATGTTGAGTTGATCAAAGGTGGGTTTCCTGCAGAATATGGCGGAAGACTTTCAGCAGTTCTGAATGTAACGGATATTGATGGAGACCGCAACCTTACCAAAGGCAAAGTTTCCCTTGGTATTATTTCGAGCCGTGCCACGATCGAGACACCGGTCGGAACGGGCGCTCTTGTGCTATCGGGAAGGCGGACATATCTGGATGTCATGCTTAAAGCCACCGGCCTTCAGGATAAATTAGGTCTTCCGGCCTATTATTTCTATGATCTCAATGCAAAACTTACGCAGAATCCGTCGCCAAACGATAAAGTTGCGTTCAGCGGATATGCCGGCTCGGATCATCTTGATTTCGCTGCTGCGAATGTTGCAAATAACATTACGATGGATTGGGGCAATAAAGCAGGGTCGCTCGAATGGACGCATATATTCGGAAGCGAACTTTTCTCGAAGTTTGATCTGAATGCCAGTAATTTTACGTCTCAATTTTCTGTAGGCTCAAGTGCTCAATCATTCACATGGCATAATGTTATAGATGATTATACGGCCAGGTTCAGTCTTGAGTATACTCCTAGCGAACGGCATTCTATCCGAACAGGCTTACAGGCTACCGGATATCAAACGATCCTAAAAATCCAAACGGGGAATAATCCTCCGAGCGCAAATATTGATCTTACTCCGTTCTATAGCGCAGCATATATTCAGGATGAATGGAAACCATCGCTTTTTACATCCGATCCGTTAGCAGTGACCGCAGGGCTGCGCGTTGATAAGATCAGTTCGAACACCGAGATCGGTATCGATCCACGAATCAGTGCGCGATATATTCTTAATCCATCTCTATCTCTCAAAGCTAGTTATGGCATTTATCATCAATACCTAAAACTTGCTTCGAATCCGCTCATTCCTGTTTTTGATGTCTGGTCGCCGACGGATGCGATTCAGCCGCCGGAACGCGCAGATCAATATGTTCTTGGTATTTCAACAATTCCATTCGAAGATTATACGTTCGATATCGAAGGATATTATAAAGGTATGAAGAATCTGGTCGAAATGAAGCCCAACGTCCGTTCGGGGGCATCGCTTGAGGATATTTTTTTTGTCGGAGACGGCAGAGCATATGGCGTCGAGTTTTTTCTGCAAAAACAAGTAGGTCGCATTACCGGCTGGATCGGGTATACACTTGCCTGGACATGGAGAACATTTCCCGATATTAATAATGGCATGCCCTTTCCGCCAACATACGACAGGCGTAATGACCTTGATGTTGTCCTCACATACAACTTTAATGACAGATGGACATTTGGTGGTACTTTCACTTATGGAACAGGACAGGCATATACGCAGATCACGGCGCTTGCTCCGAATTATGAGAATCCTACACGAACGATACCGATCGAAGGGGATAAGAACGCACTTCGTTTGCCGCCTTATAATAGGATGGATCTTTCTGCGACCTATCACTTCAGTTTCTTTTCAGATAAGCGAAACGCGGAATTCGATATCGATATTTTCAATGCATATGATTACCGGAATGTTTGGATTTCGCAGGTCGATCAATCGACTAATCCTGCGCAGATCACGTACGTGCGGTTGTTACCTATCTTGCCGACGTTTGGTATATCAGTAAATTTTTAAGTATGAAGAGAATAGCAAAAACTTTTTTGTGTGTCATGCTGATTGCATACGGCGTTGTTTTTTTATGTGGCTGCGACAATGCTATTCAAAGTAATTATAATGAGGATATCGTTGTCGGAGCGTTCCTCTATGCCAACGAACCGGTCGATTCGATTGTGCTGCATCGCACAACTCCTTTCGGTTCATTTTATGATGATCTCGATTACGCTGTCGAGAATGCACAAATAACAATAACGGTCGATGGAGTTGTACATACTCTTCTGCCGGGTACGAGAAAGGGGAGATACTACCTTCCGTCAAGTGAGTTGATAATCAAAGGTAGCAAGACGTATAATCTTTCGATTACTGCTCCGAATCTCCAAACAGGCGGGCAGCATCATCTTTCGGCGATCACAACCGTCCCGATGCCGATTCATTTGACGAGCTTCGCGGATTCTATCAGGGGAAAAACATTTATCTTCGATACAAATAATGTTGCTTCGTTCGCTTATCTCGTCACGGCAACACCGACAGATACCAGCGACCACCGATATCTTCTGAGCGTTAGTGCACTCGATACTAGCTTTGGACTCATTCATATTAGAAGGATGGAGGATTCGACCATCATAACAAAATATTCCGAAGTTGCAACTGGTCCTGCCATTGCGGTAACTGCCAGGTTTCTTGATTGGTATGGGCCGAATCTGATCACGATGTATGCAATAGATACGAATTGGTGGGATTATCAGCGGCAAGTTCCTAATTTCGGAGGGGGGACGAATTATCAACCCTCACTGAATCATGTTACGGGCGGCATGGGTATTTTTGGCAGTGGCGCAAGGGATACGGTATCGGTTTTTATTAAACCGAAAGATTGATGACGCTAATGCTTAGCGTGAGTGGTAATAATTATTTTTCCAAAACAAGTCCTCGAGTCATAGAATATTCTCCAGCCTGTAACCGGTAATAATATACTCCGGCGGGCATATGGCTCCCGTCCCAATTGAAATAATATGTACCGCTCTCATAGTGCCCACTGGCGAGTGAACTAACTTGATTACCGAGTTGATCGAAGACTTTTAACGTGATAATTGCTTCATGCGGGAGCGACAAAGAAATTGATGTCATCGAAGAAAATGGATTCGGATAGTTTTGTTTTAAGGTAAAATTATTCTCCAACGTGCCGGCTGACACATCGGCATGAGAAAAAATGGAGAAATTAGTGTAGGCTGTATCATTTCTTCTATCGATATCTATCGGATTCGATGCAATAAGTTCAAGTTTATAGAATCCCGAAGGAAGAGCACGAATGTCGTAGTTTCCTTGCTGAACCGGAAAAGGGAATATAACCGGCGTCGATTCAGTATAAAGCACAGGAATGATTGTATCCGAAGAAAATACAAGATTATTAGTACCAGATTGAAGTATATGACAGCTCACAGGGACATTAAAGACATTACTGAGCCCATAATCAGCAAGGAAATTGCCAAGCGGCTGGAATTCTTCACCCTCTGGTAATACTGCATTTGGCGCAGGGAATATCACCGAAATAGCCTGCACATCTGTGTTCTTTGTCGCTATGAAAGAGCACCATAAAGTATCATCTCGCCTGAATTCATCATCGTCGAGTAAGGAAATCGTGCAGCATTGATATTTCCCGATATCCCTTGGTACAAATGGTTTAAAAGAAGAATCAATATATCCATTATGTTGCAGAAGAGGAAATATAATGGTATCACGATAGACAACATTGCTATCGGAGTTTACTATAAATGAAATTACCTCGGTGTTGTATTCATCTCGCAATCCGAGGTTTCTGATACGACAGATAATAGGGAGTAACGTATCAATTAACATCCGCTCCTGTGCAATGGGTGAAATATATTTTTCCACGCTAATATCATTCTGTATTCCACCGACAGTAAAGGTAATTTCCGAAGTATCGTTGAACGGATCCGTATCGCAACTCAATTGAGAAACGAAATTCAATATATAACATCCTTCGGGCAAGTTAACGATGGCATTTTTCACTATAGGAGAATTTAAGGCTATAGTGAAAGGTCCATTGGTAAATTCGGAATGGGGGATGATCGAGTCAAACTGAAAGAACATATTACTGTTACAATCACGAATAAATAAACTAATGGTAATATTCATAGTATTATTCACATCTCCGCGCCACTGGAACACTCCTGAGGGTACAAATCCAAAGCCAACAGGAAATTTCTCATTAGTATAGGGGAAGAAAACAGACACGGCACTTACGTCGCATGAATTACCAACCGTGAAGACTGATGAAAGAGTATCATTGCTCCGGTCTAAATCGTTCGGCAAAGCTGAAAATGCCGTGATAGTGTATTGTCCGTTCGCAGGTGCAGAAAAATCGCGAAAGGTAGCAAGAAATGACTTATTTGTGCCCCAATTATTTTGGATCACGCTATCAGTATATACAATATCTCCCTTTACGTTTTTGATCCTCGCATTAAGAATAACATTCGACTCGGTGCTCGCACCGGTATTTCGAAATAAACAAGAAATATGTATCGGTCTGTCAAGAGGCTGTGAAAGGTTTACGGGAGGAGATACTATTGCATTCAGTGCAATATCATGAGACAACATATTCTGCACAACAGTAAATGAGGATCGTGCAGTATCATTCGTCCGGTCTCCGTCATCAGGCATATTCGAAATAATAGCAATATTGTAGCAGCCGGGTGCTAAATTGCTAACATGATAAGCTCCTTCTCCGGATGGGAAAGTTATTTGTACTGCGGGAGAATCAACGTACATTTCAGGTAATATGGTATCGGATTCAAATACTAACTCATTATCGAAGCATCTGGTGATCAAAACTTTGACCGGAAGGTCATAACAATCGGTATACCCCAGATCCTGGAATGTGCCAATAATTTTAAATGAATTATGCTCCAATTCGACTTCATCTAATTCAGGTTGAAGGATGGCAATGGCAGCTGCGTCAGATTGATAGTTCACATATACAGAAAAAGCGATCGTATCATTTCCGGTATTTTCGTCAGTCGCAAGTGCACAAAATCCTATCACTTTGTATGACATCCTATATGCCGGCGTAAAATCTTTGAAACTCACGTCCATGTTTACACGGCTTTTCCAACTGGAAATGATAACGGAATCCTTGTAGAGTAGAGAGCCGGATTGATTTTCAATAAGGACGAAGAGCTTGACTTGTGTTTCATCGCTCGTTCCATTATTAGTAAAATTACATGAAACCGGCTCGGATATATTTATTGGCATTCGGTCATATGGGGCAGGACTGTTAAAATTATTAGCTGAGATATCATGCTCGAAAGCGCTACTTTTATCTGATAACAGAATAATAGCGAGCAGGGTCAACATGCTTAAGCCTAAATAGAAGAAGGATTTGGAGAATTTTAACATACTGGTGTTTTACTAATGACACGGAGGAATGTGTATTTGTGACAAACCTAAGATAAGCAATGTATATTCTTTTTTTAAGGGCAAGACGATTCGCACCGGCACTCTCGGCAGGAATTCGAATTGGTCATAAAATACTTATTGTTATCGCATGATCACAACCGGTTTGGTTGCCGTTATGCCATTTGCGTTTATCGCCCGGAGATAGTAATTGCCTGAAGGAAGATCGGAAATATTTAAGTGCAAAGCATTTTCTGAAGTCATTCCTCGCTTTCGAACTACTCCGAGCGCATCGAACAGTTCATAGCGTAATAGAGAGTTAGTATTGGTGAAGGATACTGTTATATTTTTCTCTGCCGGATTTGGAATAGTGCTTACGATCTTAAAAAGTGGGTCGTGTTTCATGAAGCCGGACAAAATAGAATCTCCACATTGATTAATCATGAAGTGAATGGCATTACTATCCACTGAAGCAGGAGCGCAACCTGATGATTGCATTACTCCTGAGAAAAGAATTTCTGAATCAAGTGTATCGGTTATATACATAACACAGCGGAGTAATCCAATTTTAGTTTCTCCGGAGAAACTAAAATTTGGTAAGAAATGAAGAGTGATCGTTGCAGAAGAACGTGTAATCGTAACAGGGTCCGCAGTCACATCAAGAACGGAGGGTTGAAAAACAAAAGGTGTAATGAAATCGGTACGTAATAAATAGGTTATATCGGCTGACGAAAGATCTGGCATAAGAGCGGTTTTTAACGCAGGGGTACTGGTGATGTACACAGGAATCTCAACTGTATCTCCAGCGAGCACGGTAGTATTTATCGGAGGCTTCGATAATAGATCAATACTGGAAACAGGTTTTGATGCATCTGTCTGGAATTCATACACCATATCATTACCTGCTCTATCTAAAACATAGACGGCTGCATATCCGGACTTTGAAGGATCAATCGGAGTAAGAGTAAAGAGTGCTACAGAATCTCCCGGCTGAAAGTTTGGATCAAGTGAAAAGGAATAATTAAAACTCGGCTTAGACCACCGGGCGTCGTTCTGTTGAGTGATCATCGCGACTTCGGCAATGCGGCTGTCTTGAAAAGAGAACGCAGGCGTATCACGTTCTTCAAGAATTTTTACATGGTACACGCCGCACAAACTCAGGGTGTGAGATTCAAGCGGCGGAAGGGTATCATGAGAGACCAATCTCATTGCCATTCCGGTCGGCCAGCCATATCCTTCAAATTCGCTGAAGCCATATTGATACATGCCGAATGGAACGTTCGCAGTAGCAAGATATGTATTCTGGCCATCGGGAAGATTAATCCGAATGGCTGACATCGGAGGATTTGTACCGGGAAAAGTCTGCTCATCAACGACAATATATCCGGTTACAGGTATTCCGTTTATTTGAATGGTATGAAGTGAATCAGTGGCGGAGATAATAGTAAGATAATTTGTAAATGATTTACCAACCGCAGGTTCTGGCAGGCGAAATAACATATTTTTTTCAAACTGCTCTTGGGACGTCATCAGAATAAGAAAGGGGTCTGCCAATGCGGGATCACCATTAAATCCTTCGGAATAAGAATACTGTGCAACAATAAATTTCTTTTTGTTGAGAGAGGAAAAAACCTGTGGAATAGTCGCAGTCTGAAGCTCTGTCCATTCACCGGCATTCAAGACAATCGGAGCGCTCCCATTTAAAGAAATTTGGTTGCTGTCTTCCCCGGATAGAATACGAATATAATCGCCACAGACCGTTCTCCCCGCCATTGGCATATCGAAATATTGCGTTCCCCACTTGTCTACCGAAGGCATCATCTCAATAAGATGATCTGCAGACGGCATCGAGAGATCGATTGGCGTAATTTGATGACCTGTCAAAACGGCAATAGGTTTGGTGCTTGTAATATGCGAACCTGTGAGATCATCCACTCCCTCAAACTGTCCGGATGATTGAACAAGATAAGATTCTCCTCTCATCAGCATAACCGACCATGTATCGCCTGGGACATGCGAGATGTTTCCGGTATTATCCTGTGTATGTGATTTCGTAGTGATCGTTACTTCTGTATTATCTTGAGGAGCGATTACCAGAAATTCACCAAAGGTAGGTTGATCTAGAAAAAATGAATCGTAATAATTTACTGTATAATATTCATTCCCGAGAACGGAAACGGGCAGAGCCAAATAGCCATCCGGCGATCCACCGGAACCGAATCCATATGAATCGCTAAATCCATACATCGTGATCGGTGATTCTGCAGTAACATGTACCGACCGCGTCGATGAGGTTTCAGGCTGGTCGGTTACTCCTCGTCCAAAGAGATCTACTGTTATAACAGAATTTGCAAGCAAAATGTATTTCGTCGTAGTGCCGTCGAAAGTAACGGTAACGGTATTTGCTGTCATGCTTGCGATAAAGAGTTGCGTTACGTTCGACGGAGAGTTCGTTTCATTCGGCATAAAGCCGACCCAAAATTCCGTGCCGGACGATGAGACACCTTGTGCAAAGGCACATCGCGCAAAAATAATAAGGTAAAAAACCAGACTTGTTAGTCTTTTTGTCACTCGCCTCATATCTTCAAAAATGAAAATGGACTTCTTCCTATTAATAAGTCAACTGAGATCTCATTAGTTACAAAAAAATAATTAGTAATTACTATATACTATCACTTGAATACGACCATTGTCCCGCTAACAGTATTAGAGCCTGTTGTTAGAACATAAGTATAACTTCCGTTTACAAGTTTTGATGCATTGAAATCGGCGGTATATAATCCAGGATCTTTCATTTTAGTATCGACAATACACGCAACTTCCCTCCCTATAAGATCATACACACACAGACGTATCGGGCCGCTCTTTACCATGTAGTAGGAAAAAGTTGTGGTACTCGAAACGGGATTAGGATAATTTGAAATAGCATTAACCGTCAAGTTCTCATCCACTCTAACTCCTGCAATCAGATCGATAGCAAATGGTCCGTAGGTGCCGCTGATCGTCATGCTATCAATGCTGCGCACCCTGACGTACATTGCTGGAGAAGGCGCCGGAGTTATCCAGGGGATAGAATTCTCCGAGGTAGTGATCATACTATCTATTATTGTCCAATGTGAATTATCCGGTGAATATTCTGCAGCAAGATAATGCCCAAGATTGCCGGAGCTTAACCAGGTGATCGTCGTTGATATACCGCTAGCGATTTGAAGTCCTGCTACACCGTTTACACTAACCTGACTGATCGAAGGACCGACTTTTTTGATGATCGTAAAGAGACCACTTACTGCGAATACTCCCAGTTCATCGGAAATGCGAATCAGTCCTTTTGAAGTAGCGATATTCGGAACTTGCGACCACGTATATACGGACGTACTATCGGTTCCGGTAATTATGGTCCAAGTCGATCCCTGATCGGAAGAAAATTCGAATTTTTTTTGCTTGCCTGCAATTTGGGCTGTATATTCTATCAAGTAATCACTCGTTCCGCCAATAATAGTTTCACCGGCTTTGGGTGTAGTTATTGACATTGAACCTTTCTTGATAATAAATGGCCCACTCGTCCCACGTGTTCCGAATTCATCCGTCATGCTGATTAAACCATGTGTTGTGGACAAATTAGGTATTTGTGACCATGTGAAGGAAGATGAGTCCTGCGTTCCGGTAATCGGTGTCCAGGAAGCACCTCCGTCGGATGAATATTGGAAAGTCTGTTGTAATCCAGGATTTGTTGCGCTGTATTGAATAGTGTAATTTGAAGTCCCTGCGAGTATTATTTCTCCTGTTTTCGGAGCAGTAATTGAATAGTTACGTTTCATCGGCGCTTGACCTAGTGTAAAATCCAAAATGCCCCTTCCATAACTTCCAAATCGTGCTGTCTTCAGTGCAGGAATATATTCGACGGACCAATAGACCATATCGGGAGCATGGCCGTTTTCCATAGGATACCAATTCCCGTCTGCAAAGCTATAGATATATGGTCCGACATCTGTAGCAGCGAAAAGATATTTTTCATCATCGGTAGCGGCAAGACAAGTGACAAGAGTGCTCGGCAAGCCACTATTCATCGCAGTAAATGTAGCACCGTTATCGGTGGATTGGTAAACACCTGGGTTCGAATATCCACTTCCTCCAATCCACAAAGTATTTTGATTTTTTACAGAGGGAAGTATAGCGGAGCCATAAAAACTCTGGCCACTGGGACCAGACGAACCGGATTGTGTCCATGAAGATCCTGTATTTGTGGAAACAAAAAATTCTCCATCATTTGTAAGTACATACATGTTCGCCCCGTTTAGCGGAGAAAAAGCTAGTGCAGAAATATTCCTGTTTGTATTACCACCGCTAAAATCATAAGATAGATGCGACGCAGAGTTGCCTCCGCTGGATAAATGCCATATAAATGATTCGCTCGAACTTCCACCGGAGGCGATATACGCCGAATGCGGATCTGCCGGATCGGCAACGATCGGAGGCATCCATAAAAAATTGGATCCCTGGAAACTCCAGGTCGTATTATAATCGCTTGTCTGCGCAGTTGGATAAAAAAGAGCTTGTCCATAAATAAACCCTGGGTATACTGTCCAAACGCTGCTGCCGGTATTTGAAGAAGTAACATGGCCGTAATCACCGGAGAGCTTTTGATACATTTGTAAAATTCCGGACCCATCTTGCACACTCTGAAACCCCTGATCCTGACTACCCCCGAATATATATGGTGTAGCGGTTCCGGAAGTAAGCGTACTGTAATATTGCGATGACCGAATGCCGGAAAGAGTAATGTTGGTAAATGTATGAAGCGCGTCTGTCGATTTGAACATTCCTCCATCCGTAGAAAAAATTTGTGTTTCAGCGCCCGTCGGATCCTGAATAAAATCGATACCATCTATGTCGGCATGTAATTTTGTTACACTATCGGTATAATATTCAGACCAGTCATTAATAGGGGTCCATGTGGCTCCGCTATTGCGGGAGACATAAGCGTTAATTGCTCCAATTGCTAACGTAGTAGGATTACTTGGAAGCATTTTGAAACTATTGGCATTAAAAGGAGATCCGCTAAATGTGCCAGTCCTCGACCAGGTCAGCCCTGCATCAGAAGAAATGGTAATAGTACCGATAGCATTCGTTGTCTCTAAAGTCGCAAGATTTACACTATTATTTCTTACTGTGCCTTGAAGAAGAATGCTTCCCACAGCGGAAACATCTGTACTATATGTTAATACATGAATAAAACTGAAGATGCTTCCGGATAAACGAAACAGAGAGTCACCTTTTAAGAAAAAAAGAGAACTTGGGTAATCGCGCGAAGTCCAGATATCGCATTTCGTAACATCATAATTCCACTTCCCAAGGTTCGTAAAATTTTTGCCCTGATTAGTCGATCGGTAGATCGATGTCCAATAACCGGACGTAGTATTGTTCCATTCGTCGGCAAGGATGTACATCGTTTGGTCGTCGGCAGTCATAACCCCACGTTTAAACCCTCCTGCATTATTAGGAGCATTCAGTCCGGTTGCATTCTGCCATGTTGTACCATAGTCATCAGAATAATATACCATTGCCGGAACATTGGGAAAATAGACCATAGCCGGCTCGTTTGCCATTGCAATAATTCTTTTGCCCGTTGAAGTAGTAACGACACGTAGCATTCGTACTTCTCCAAACCGGTGTTGATCATTGAGAGAAGTCCATTGAGAAGTATTTGCAAGCGGTGCTTCCCAAATATTTCCCATTGCGGAGGCAGCATAAATTGTGTTATGATCGAAATCGATGTCGGCGGTATGCATTCTTCCACAAATATTATTCGAACCTCGTTCGGCCCAATATCCGACGAGACGCCCATTTGCAATAGTATCCTGAGGCACAGAAAGCATTGTCAATGTTGATTCCCTATGCCGGGAAGCAACCAGTGCCTGGTATTTCGCCTCACGTGTTGCTGCATCTATTTGCTGCCAACGAACCCCTGGCGCAGCACGATGCATATTCCGAATCCATTCATCACGTGCACCATCGTTTTCAGTGCCTTCCATTTGATCTTTCTTGATGGCGGTATGTTGCTGGGCAAACGAAGATGATATTGCCAGGAGCATAAATAGGGTACAGCGAAGGATCACTTTCATAGGTCGTAGTGCGAAATCAAAGAGTATCAATACAACCCTTTTTCCAAAGAGTTGTTCCCGGAGATTTTAAAACAGAAAGACGCAGCTATAAGCCGCGTCTTTTCTTTAGTTTTGTACACCCATAGGGACTCGAGCCCCGATTGGATTTTCTAACCGTAAGTCAAGAGCATACCCTTTTTTTCACTACTTGAAAATTATATTTTTCGTTGACAGAAGACACGAGAACCGAAATTTTGTCTCAATGGTATGTTTTTACGTCTCAGACATATGTTTCTATTCGTCCACCGCTCTGTGACGTCGTACGATGGTTCGTTTG
>Ga0207152_1030_pt1 | contig 29635 bp, 26 predicted proteins | sample Alteio_BWMinHeat_30_FD_153590 | JGI IMG/M metagenome (GOLD analysis project Ga0207152, IMG submission 153590) | Enriched cells from forest soil in Barre Woods Harvard Forest LTER site, Petersham, Massachusetts, United States -... | ecosystem: Environmental > Terrestrial > Soil > Temperate forest >... | reverse complement strand
TTTTATTGGTAGTGAGGATCAATTCATGTTTGCAAAAATCAAAATTGATCTCGATCAGCTTATCCTTGTATGGTATGGGCGATGTGCCAATACCCCTTGAATTAATATAGAGTGCCGCGCTCCACCAATGGTTCTTATAGGGATAAAGTTTCAGTTTTATTTTGCCTATTACCTGGCAATATAAATGCAGGGTGTTCTTGGTTGGCAGCCAATCATTCAAAGGCAATGATGGTAACATGGTATTGGTAGTCATATAGCAATTCAGGATTTGTTATTATTCATAATCTACAAACAGGTCGTCTTTATAGCAATACAGCCAATTTTCGCCCTGCTCTGCTGATATAACAACAGGATGGGCTGTTTTGTGGTAATGTGCCGTCATATGCTTGTTGGGTGATTGGTCGCAACACAGAGTAGCGCCACATTGCTGGCAGGTGCGTAAATGCACCCAATCGCTACCCGACTTTATACATTCTTCGCATACAAATTCTTTAGGCTCTTTAATTTGAGTAACCGCAGCGATATGGCTGCAAACATCGTTATCGTCCATAATGGCAAATTTATCATTGAAAGATACGCAAAAAAGCTTTTTTCTTTTAACATTTTCATTATGAAAACCTGTATGTTTTTAACAATCTGTAATATTAACAGGTCTTAAATTTGTATACAATTCAAAACAAAAATTGAGGAGAATATATGAAAACCAGGATATTACCAGTTATCGTTACGGCTGCGATAACATCATTGATCACTATTTTTGCTGCTGCAAAATTCCATTCTGAGAAGCCGTACTGGGGTTTAAACAACAGTGCCGAAAAAAACACAAATGTTAGCTATGCAGGTTTTACCGGTGATGGTGCGATTACCATTAAAGCTGCAGCGCCTGTGGATTTTCAACAGGCCGCAGAAGCGTCGGTTAAGGCCGTAGTACATATTAAAACATCTACTAAGGCCCGTACTGTAGCAGGAGATGAAAGTGATGATTTTCTAAGCCAGCTATTTGGGCAAAGACAATATACTATTCCGGGTCAGATAGGTTCGGGCTCAGGTGTTGTGATATCAGCAGACGGCTATATTGTAACCAATAACCACGTAGTAGCAGGTGCCGATGAGGTAACCGTAACATTTAATAACAGGCATACTACACAGGCTAAGGTAATAAGTACAGATGCATCTACAGATATAGCTGTACTGAAAGTAGATGAAAAGAACCTGCCTTATATGGAATTTGGCAATAGTGATGATGTGCATTTAGGCCAATGGGTATTGGCAGTAGGTTATCCGCTAACATTAGATGCTACTGTAACAGCAGGTATCATCAGTGCCAAGAGCCGCAGTATAGGTGTGAACAGGCAAAATGGCGGCAATAATGCAATAGAATCTTATTTGCAAACGGATGCAGCAGTGAACCCCGGTAATAGTGGCGGCGCACTGGTAAATACCAGCGGCCAATTGATCGGTATCAACGCTGCTATAGCATCGCCAACAGGCTCCTACGCAGGATATTCCTATGCTATACCATCCAATATTGTTCGCAAAGCTGTGAATGACCTGGTAAAGTATGGCTCTGTGCAACGCGGCTATATGGGTATACAATACATGGACCTGAGAAATGCCAGCCAGGAGGACCTTAAAAAATTAGGCATCGATTACAGCGATGGTGTATACGTATCTGCAGTTACCGATAATAGCGGCGCGCAAAAAGCAGGTATACAAAAAGGTGATTTTATTATAGAAATAAATGGAACTGTAATACATACAGAACCCGAACTGCAGGGTGAAGTAGCGCGCTACCATCCTGGTGATAATATAACTGTGTCTTATTTGCGCAGCGGTAAGACCTACCATACCAGTGTGCTCTTAAAAAACAGTTTCGGTAACACTGAAGTAGTAAAGGCCAACAATAATACAGTAAAAGCATTTGGTGCAGAATTCAGAGAACTAACAGCGCAGGAAAAAAATAGTTATGGCATCAGCGAGGGTGTGGTAGTAAGCAATATAAATAAAGGCCTTATTGCCAAACAAACGGATATGCGGAAAGGATTTATTGTTTTGAGCATGAATGATGTGGCCATCACATCATTAGCAGACATAGAAAAGGCAACAGCAACGAAATCAGGTATCCTTAAAATATCAGGTACTTACCCCGGTAGCTCCGGCATGTATTATTACAGCCTGAAGAATGTGGACAGTATGGGAGACACAGAGTAGTAAATATAAGCACGCGGAAACCGGTAAAAGAAGAAAATGAAGAAGGTATAATAATAGTGTAGTATATTAATGAAAAAATGGCTTCTGTGCGGAAGCCATTTTTATTTTTGTAATTTTCGTCTTTATTTTACCCGTATGACAAAAGCAGAAAAATTGTATCATGAAATAGCTGCTGAGATACCCGACTGTAAGGAAAGTAAGATGTTTGGTGCCTTATGTATAAAAGCGCCAAACGGTAAGGCTGGTGTAATGTTTTGGAAAGAAGAATATATGATCTTTAAACTGGACGGGGAGACACTTGAACAGGCATTGAAACTGAAAGGGGCCAAACTGTTTGACCCAATGGGTGGCAGACCAATGGGCGGATGGGTGCAACTATCTGAAACACATATAAGTAAATGGAAAAAATATGCTGCAATAAGCATGGAACTTGTAAAGAAATTAAAGAAATAAAATATTCAAATTCCAAATCCAAAAGATGAAAGACTTTAAGAACGCGATCATAGAATGTGTGCCAAATTTCAGTGAAGGGCGCAATATGAATATCATTAAGCAGATTACAGATGAGATAGAAAAAATAGAAGGCATAAAACTACTGGATGTAGACCCTGGCAAAGCAACCAACAGAACAGTGGTAACCTTTGTAGGCAATCCGAATGATGTAATAGAAGCAGCTTTTCAAGCAATAAAAAAAGCGGGAGAGCTGATAGATATGCGCACGCACAAAGGCGAGCACCCGCGCATGGGTACAACTGATGTATGCCCACTGATACCCATATCTGGTATAACCACAGAAGAGACAGTGGCGTTTGCAAAAATGCTGGGTAAACGTGTGGGTGAAGAACTGGGTATACCCGTATATCTATATGAATATGCCTCATCAAATGACTATAGGAAGAACCTGGCGGATATAAGAAGTGGAGAATATGAAGGATTTGCAACTAAAATAGTAAAGCCGGAGTGGAAACCTGATTATGGTAAGGCTGTTTTTAATGAACGCAGTGGCGCTACTGTAATTGGCGTAAGAGATTTTTTGATCGCCTATAATGTGAACCTGAATACCACCTCTACACGCCGCGCTAACGCAGTAGCATTTGATATAAGAGAACGTGGACGCACTAAAAAAGATGAGAAAGGAAAAATAGTAAAAGATGCCAATGGCGAACCTATATGGGAGCCGGGATTGCTAAAAAGTGTAAAGGCTATAGGCTGGTATATAGAAGAGTATGGTATAGCACAGATATCGGTGAACCTAACCAATATGCATGTAACACCACTGCATATACTGTTCGATACTGCCTGTGAGCGTGCAAATGCGAGAGGACTGAGAGTGACCGGTAGCGAACTGGTAGGGTTAGTTCCGCTGGAAGCTATGCTGGAAGCAGGTAAATATTTTCTGCGTAAGCAACAAAGAAGTGTAGGTGTAAGTGATGCCGAGCTGATAAAAATTGCGGTTGCATCGTTGGGGCTGAATGAACTAACTCCATTTGACCCTCAGAAGAAAATAATTGAATACCGTATGCGGGATACAACAGCAAAAAAACTTGTTGATATGAGTTTGACAAGCTTTGCTGAAGAGACTGCAAAAGAATCTCCTGCACCTGGTGGTGGTTCTATTGCTGCTTATTGCGGTGCCATGGGCGCGGCATTGGGAACGATGGTAGCTAATTTATCTTCGCATAAAAAAGGCTGGGATGCACGCTGGGAGGAATTTTCGAACTATGCAGAACAGGGGCAAAAAATGCTGACAGAGTTTTTGTATTTGGTAGACGAAGACACCAACGCCTTCAATAAAATAATGCTTGCTTTTGGTTTACCTAAATCTAACGATGAAGAAAAAGCAGCGAGGAAGGCAGCTATTGATGCAGCGACTGTATATGCAATAGAAATACCTTTTCGAACTATGGAATTGGCTTTACAATCTTTTGACCTTGCAAAGAAAATGGCTGAGATTGGCATTCCGAATAGTGTGAGTGATGCTGCTGTAGGTGCGCTTTGTGCCAGAACAGCTATAAAAGGTGGCTATATGAACGTGAGAATAAATGCCGGCGACCTGAAAGATGATGCTAAAATAAAGGCCATTCTTGAAAAAGCAGAGGCCATCAACAAAGCTGCTGATGCTAAGGAAAAAGAGATATGGGATTTCGTTTTAGGGAAAATGAAATAACAATCTATAAATCCCAAATAGGAAATTTCAAATTCCAAATGGCGAGAGTTATTCCTCTTCCATCTTTACATGATATTTATAATTGGCCTTGATAAAATCAGTTATCAGGTAGGCCACTAATTTAGGTGTTGAGATATCCATTCTGCCATCGTGCAACTCTACGGCACCTTCGGCCAAATGTACATAAGCTACATTAGCTGCATCGGCACACATAGCGAGGTATTGCCTTGCCACACGCGGGCTGATACCGCATGGTGTAGATGCGCTACTCAGCGTATTAGCAATGCAATCCAGGTCTAATTCAACACCGGTTAGTTTGCCTTTGGTATGCGCAATGGCATCTTGCAGCACCTGTTCATAACGAATATCTGTTCTTATAAAAGTATCTTCATAATAGCTGAACAAAATATCCAGATCATTAGCCATCTCATCTATAACCGACTGTGAATTATAATTTTCGTGTAGTCCTATTACTGCATATTTATCTAAAAACCCTTTACGTTTGGCATAAGAAAATGCATTACCACTATGCCTGCCCTCCATAATATTGAAATCGCAATGCGCATCGAGGTTGATACAATTGACCTGTACATTGCTGACACTTGATGTACCCTGTATCAACGGGAATGCATTATTATGCCCACCGCCAATTACAATCGGTATTTTATCGGCTGCAACAATTTTGCCTATCAATGGATGAACGATCTCATCTATCTGCGCAACTAATTCCCTTAACTCTATTACACTCATGCCCTGTGATTGTTGCATGAGGTCGCTGAAATCAAAATGGCCCAAGACCAATATACAATCACCTTTCAGCAGGCTGGTATGTTGTACATTCAGCAACGCTCTTAACGAAGGCTCGAATACAGTATGCGTACCCCCTACCCCATAGTTAGCACGCACACCAATATCTTCAGGTATGCCCAGTACTACATATTTTGCTTTAGAATTTTTTAGTTCCTCTTCCCAATGTTCTTCATGTACAATCTCTACATGTTCGCCCAGCTTTGTATCATGCGGGCGTTTGTTTGTAAGCGTATCCAGATAAGCCCTGGTAGCAATACGGAAATGGTCCATTAGTTCTTATATTTATCAGCCCAGCTTTCCAGTTTTTCTTTTAGTACAGATAATGGCAAGCAACCATATTTCAGCACTTCGTCATGGAAAGAAGCTATATCAAATTTACTACCTAATAATTGTTCGTATCGTTTTCTTTCTGAACTTATTGTTAATTGTCCCATTTTATAGGATAATGCTTGCCCCGGGATAGCCATATATCGTTCTATTTCTTTGGTTGCCTCAGGTTCTGATATAGCTTCATGCATCATCATGTACTTTATAGCCTCTTCTCTTGTCATACCTTTAGTATGTATTGCTACATCCACCACCAGGCGTATGGCCCGGTGCATGGCATCGCCTAAGTGCCCAAAATACTGATAAGGATTTTTGTACATACCCATCTCTTTACCGAGCGATTCTGAATACAAAGCCCAACCCTCGCCATAAGCGCCGTACCATAAGAACCGCCTGAATTTTGGCAATGCCTTGTTTTCCTGCTGTAAGGATATCTGGTAATGATGCCCCGGAATAGCTTCGTGCAGGAATAAAGTAACCATACCTGTGGCATTGTACTTTTTAGCATCTTCGATAGGCACATAAAATATACCCGGCCTGCTGCCATCTTCTGATGCAGGATTATATTCAGCACTGGCAGAAGCAGCCCGGAAAGCTTCTGTTTGCTTAATTGTAAATGGGGTAACAGGTGTTTTATTGAACAGTTTTTTGAGCATAGGTTCTTCCTGTTTTTTTATAGCCCAAAAACTATCTATCACTTGTTTAGGTTCGGTAAACGGGAAGAATTTCTTGTCTTTATTCACATAATCAAAGAAGGCTTTCCTATCTCCTTTAAAGCCTGTGGCATCTTTTACCTTATTCATTTCCCCTTCTATCCGGGTTACTTCCTGCAAACCTATTTGATAAATGCTATCGGGGCTCAGGTCTGTGGTGGTCCAGTATTTAATGCAATAATTATAATATTCCTTACCATTAGCTATATCTCCGATACCTGAATTATTCCTTGCTTTGGGTAAATATTCATTCTCAAAAAACTCGTAAAGCTTAGTATAATTAGGCACTACAATACTATCTATTGCTTTGATGTAAGCAGCTGTTAATCGCTTTTTATTGTCTGCAGAGAAGCTATCGGGTAGCTTTTTTATTGTTTCATAAAAAATGCTTTTAGTGGCATCTTTTGTCATCATATCTTTTAGTTGTGGCAATATTTTTACTACCAATGTTTTGGGTAACACCCAGCCAGCTACAATACCTTTGTGCATATTATAGATAGCGGTATCGGTCCATGCAGGAAATACGGAGAGCCGTTTTAAAAAATCATCATAATCTTTTACTGTTTTGAAAGGTTGGTTACCGCTTCCTGACCCTAGCACAGGCAAGTCAAGGGTCAAAGCCCAAAACTGATTGATGGGTAGATAATGTGTTGGGTACTTTAAACCATCTATGCCCATCTGCATCTCGTATTTTAATAAGCGACAACTGATCTGTTGTTCCTCATCAAGGCTGGCTGTATCTACTGTTGCCAATTGATCTGCATACTTTTTATAAAACCGGCCAAGGCTATCCCTGAAACTTTCAGCAATGGTAATGGTCATTTTATCATTGTAGCGATAATCTCCATAGCCCGTAGCTTCAAGCGGGAATAGCTGCATGCGCTCTTCCCAATAATTATCGAGCAGTTGTGCAAAGTCTTTGGTATCTTTTTTATCTGTTGTCTTAGTAGCGTTATTGCAGGAAAATAAAAAACAGGCAATACTAATTGCGAAGAGTGCTTTTTTCATCTAATGGTGATAATATCTAAAACCAGCCATGAATTTATTAAAAAAATGGTAAATCGTTAAGACCAATGTAAAAATCAATAATATTGATACTATAAATAAGGAACTAAAGCAGCTATAGCTTAACTTTGCAGTCAAAATAATAACATAAATGTATCCAATAGAGATAGTTGCCCCGATGAAGTCCGAGCTGACAAGCGTAGGTTTTGAAGAATTACTGACCTCTGAAGCAGTTGATAATGCGTTTAAAGCACAAGGTACCAGCCTGTTGTTTATCAATTCAGTATGCGGCTGTGCTGCAGGCGCTGCCCGCCCGGCATTGGTTTGGGCCGCTAAAAACGCACCAAAGAAGCCTGACCATATGCTAACTACATTTGCAGGTTTTGATATAGATGCTGTAAAAACTGCCCGTCAGCACCTGTTGCCTTACCCTCCGTCATCCCCTGCTATTGCTATATTGAAAGATGGCAAATTAGTACATATGATTGAACGTCATATGATAGAAGGTCGCCCCGCACAAATGATCGCTTCCCATCTATTAGAAGTATTTGAGAACGTTTGTGCAGTAGAAGCATAATAAAATCCTATTTATATATGAAAGCCCTGTGATTGATCGCAGGGCTTTTTGTTTGAAGTAAGACTTTCAACCTATCAACAAAATTCTTTTCTTTGCACACAATTACATTAAGTATTGACGCAGCAAAAAATAATTATCATTACCGCGCCTTCAGGCTCAGGAAAGACCACACTGGTAAAACGCCTGGTGGCACGCTGCCCGCAACTGGAATTTTCAGTATCGGCATGTACACGCAGCCCTCGCTCTGGAGAGATAGATGGCAAGGACTATTATTTCTTTACCCCCGAAGCCTTTCAGCAGAAAATAGATGAGGGTGCTTTTGTAGAACATGAAATGGTGTATACTGGCAAATATTATGGCACATTACATTCAGAATTAGAACGCATTTGGGAACATGGTAATTATCCTTTATTAGAGATAGATGTAAAAGGAGCTATGGATATAAAAGCACAATTTCTTGCCAATGCACTAACTGTTTTTATAAAGCCACCATCTATAGATGTATTGCGCAGCAGACTTATACTACGTGGTTCCGAAACAGCAGAAGCTATAGAAGAACGAATTGCAAAAGCAAAATTCGAATTAGGTTCGGCAGATAAGTTTGAGAAGGTTATTGTAAATGATGACCTGGAAATAGCGACCGAAGAATTGATAAGAACTGTTGAAGATTTTTTGAAAGGGTAAAGAACCTGATACAAGAGATAAAAAAATTACCTGTTCCCGGGATTTTTTTAAAAAGCATCATTCCAAAAAATACAGCAAAATATACATAAACAAAAACACCCTGCCAATTGGCAGGGTGTTTTGTATAATCTTAGTATTAAGGATGTTTTAAGCATTGTTAAGTATCCATTATGAAGAATTCTCATATACTGTAAATAGCTTTGGTTTGAAAAATTAAATCCAAAAAAACTATTTAAAATGAGAACATTTACATTAACATTATTAGTAGCAGCAGTTCTGATCCCATCAGTGATGGAAGCTCAATATTGTATGCTACCCGGTCGCACACCCTACGCGTCGCAACAGCCTGGTATCACTAATTTCAAACTGAACACGATCAACCGTACATCGGGCAATTCAGAAAGCACCTCAACAGTAGTTGTTGAAACAGGTGACTCTACAACATTGGTACAGGGGCACACCTATACCGTTTCAATTACACATAGCCAGGATGTTGTAAATTTTCCCGGTACCCGTAATAATATTCGTGTATGGATAGATTACAATGGCAACAAAGATTATACTGATGCTAATGAGACTGTAATATCAGCAGATTTTCAAACGCCGGGTACTTATACCGGCAGCTTCACGGTTCCACTCACAGCGCCTATAGGTACTACTATGCTAAGGGCTACGGCTAAAATGAGTTCTGATGCCGGACATACTATACCTACACCATGTGATAACCCTCAAGACCCAATTGGCTATCACGGGGAAATGGAAGACTATAAAGTAAAGATCATATCTAATACTGCCGTTAATGAAGTAAACAAAGCATACATTTTTTCTGTATTTCCCAATCCGGCATCGGGCAAAATAACTGTAGCACTGAATGAAATTACTAACAGGCCTATAATAATCGATATATACGATGTTACGGGTAAATTAATTGGTAATTTATTGAACAGCACTAAACAGTCTGCTTCATCTTATAATTTTGATCTGAATAATTATACTAATAATGCAGGTGTCTATTTTATAAAAGTTTCTTCTGATAATAATGTTTCTTATCAAAAGGTGCTGAAAATAAACTAGTCTTATCTAAACAAGGGTGCAATTGAACCTGCGCCCTTGTCATTTCTGTATGAAAACAACATTTTATTGCTTAGTCCTTATTTATCTGTGCATATTAATTCTTTGCTCCTGCCAAAAAAACAGTTCTTTAACCAGCTGTAAATATGTGCCTGATGTGCAACAAATAATAGCAACAAAATGTGCTATAAATGGCTGTCATACTGCCGGCTCATCACTACCTAACCTTAGCAACTATAGTATATTAAAAACATGGGTTGACAATGGGCGGGTACAAGCAAATATTTTTGACCTGAAAATAATGCCCCCGGCCGCTGCTGTACCATTAACAGACAGCGAAAAAAAGATCTTAAAATGTTGGTTAGATGATGGAGCCCCGCAGAATTAAATACCTGTATTATTTAGTCGCAATTTTGATACTATTACAATCATGCACCCATGACCCTGCACTACCCGGACTTACCGATAGCGGCTACCCTCAAAATGTTGGCACTATCATTCTTACAAAATGCGCCATAAGCGGTTGTCATAATAATCTGAGTTATATCAATTCAGCTGATCTGAACCTAAGTACATGGGATGGTTTATTCAATGGTTCAAGCCTTACAGGGTCCATTGTTATTCCATATAGACCGGATTTCAGTTCTTTATGCTATTTCACAAATGTCGACAGTAGTTTAGGAGTAATATCATTGCCAACAATGCCCATTGGCAAAGCCCCTTTAACCAGAGATGAATATATAATATTAAGAGACTGGATAGCAAATGGCGCACCCAATACAAAAGGAGCAATTAAATTTGCCGACAACCCTTCGAGAACAAAATTTTATATCACCAATCGTCAGTGTAATGTTATAACTGTCATAGATGCACAGTCACAATTACAAATGCGCTATGTGAATGTAGGTAATGGTACAGACGCGAGATACCCGATAAATGTACAGGTAGCTCCTGATAGAAAATATTGGTATGTTTCTTTTTTCACCAGCACCGGCATTGTACAAAAATATAGTGCTGACAATGATGAATTAACAGGAGAATTAAATTTAGGTAGTGGTACATGGGCATCCTTTGTCATTACATCAGATTCCAAGTATGGTTATTTTGCTGACAATGAAATTCCCGGTAGAATTGAATATGTTGACCTGCAAAATAACACAGTACTTGCCACATATACTTTCGGAGGTAATTTCAAATACTTAACAAGCATTATCCTAAATGAACAGCAAAAAAAATTGTACGTTGGAACAGCAAACGGAAATTTTATTTATAATATCGATATTACCAATCCACTATCCCCCACTATTCGTGAAATGGCTATAGATGGCACGAATACCATACATTATCAATCATCACTTGATCCCATACAATTATTAGCAGACATCAATTCAAACACCTGTTACATAGCATGCCAGGCATCAAACGAGATCAGGGTATTTGATATGACACACGATAGCCTAACATGCATAATACCATTAGAGGAAAGTCCGGCATTTATTAGTTATTCAAATGTTGCTCACAAATTATTTGTTTCTTGCCCGGATGATATAACTACATTCTCCGGCAACAGGGGATCAGTATCTGTAATAGATACAAAAACAAATACTGCTATTAAGAAAATAAACAGCGGCTACCAGCCCTATGGAATGGCTGATGATGATCGGGACAATATCATCGCTGTTGTAAACTCAAATATCAGTGGCCCCGGATCACACCATGCCTCAGGTTGCGGCACAAAAAATGGAAATGTGAGCTTTATAGACATCAATACGTTAACGCTCATACCTAACAAACAGCTCATAATGGCAGTATTTCCTTATAGCATCGGGTATAGATAATATAGAAAGAACATATAATTTTTCTATTTTATTCTACTCATGGTAGAATTACTCAGACGAGTGAAATGTATAAAAACCTCAATGCATTCTATCACCTCTTGGCTTTATCTGTTTCAGTACACCCTCTTCTATTTGCAGCCACTGTTGCCAGGCATTGTGTACTGTTTCGGCGGGAAAATACTGCTCTGCCAAATCTATGAACATGCGGTAATGCCCGGCTTCTGATACCATGAACTTATAATAAAATTTGCGGAGCCCTTCTTCTTCCAGATTTTCTGATAGCAGCCGGAACCGCTCACAGCTTCTTGCTTCAATCAGTGCATTTATCATTAGCTTATGCAATAGCCTTTCTTCAGGACTAAGCCCTTTGGGTTCATGTTCCAACAGCAGGTTCACATATTCATCCTTACGTTGTTTGCCCAATGTATAACCTCGCTTTTTCATCTCATCCCATACCAATCTAAAATGCCCCCACTCTTCTGTAACAAGCGGTGCCAAAGCATTTACCAACTCCTTTTTATCTGCATACCGCTGTATAAGTGTAATAGCTTGTGTAGCTGCTTTCTGTTCACAAAAAGCATGATCCGTCAATATTTCTTCAAGAGATATAGAGGCAAGGTCTACCCAGCGTGGGTCGGTAGGCATCTTAAGCCCCAATATCGAATTTTCTGTAGTACTCATCTTATCAATTTAAGTAAGGCGTGGATTCTCACGCACATTTCCTGTACGTTTCAGTACACCCCAACTTTGTAATTCACCTTTTATAGCGCGGCGTATGGATTTGAACAACACATACAGCATTAACCATCTGTATACCAAACGTTGTGGTATGATCCATATGAGCTTGAACAAATTTTCTTTTTCAAATAGAAAAGCGACCAGTGCCACAGATACATCTACCAGCATAAATATGCCATAATATTCCAGTATATGTGCTGCATTACCGGTTAACAACCCGATGATCATAAAGAAATCAGCAAGCGGCGCTATAAGCGGTATCATTATCTGGAAGATGAGAATATTAGGTAATGCTATCCATCCTAAACTGCCGTAGTTGCTATTAAATAAAGCATCCCTGTTTTTCCAGAATGATTGCATCACACCAAAGGTCCAGCGAAATCGTTGTTTCAGAAACATGCGAATCGTTTCAGGTGCTTCAGTAAGCGCAATGGCTTTGTTTTCATTTTTTACAATATAACCTGCACGCAATATCCGAATGGTAAGATCACAGTCTTCAGCAAATGTATCGGTTGTAAAACCGCCTGCATCTTGTAATGCGGGCCGCGTAAATGCACCAATGGCACCGGGCACCACTGTTATTGCATTAATATATGAGAACGCTTTGCGGTCAAAATTCTGGCTGCTGATATATTCTATACTTTGCCAGCGTGTAATAAGATTTACTTCATTGCCAACTTTTACATTTCCTGCCACAGCGCCTACTCTTTCATCAGCAAAATGTTTCATCATCTGGCTCAGCGCATCAGGTAATAAATTTGTGTCCGCATCTATACACAACAGGTATTCTGCATCCGTATTGGCAATACCAAAATTCAGCGCTGAGGCTTTGCCCCCATTTAGCTTGGTCATTACCTTTACCTTGCTATCATTCTTATAAGCTTCAGATACTATAGCAAATGTCTTATCCTTACTACCATCGTCTATAAATAGGATATTGAAATTAGGGTAGGTGTTATTCAGTAAATTCCGGATCGTTTTCACAGCATTTACCTCTTCGTTATAGCCGGGTACAATGATACTAACAAGTGGGCTATCTTTTAAAAACGGAAGATTTTGTTTTTTCTCTCTCAGGTATTCTTTTGAAGCGAAAAAAGCCATAATTAAAATGCGGGCAATAGAAAGAATGATACATACTATAAATACCCAGTAAAAAACCTGCCCGCCCCAGAAACCAAATTCAGCTATATAATAATTGATCTGCAGTAAATAATAGCCACTGTTCTTAGGAACTATTGGCATTAACTGATCACGGGTTTTGCCTATCAGGTCACCTACAGTAGTGAATGTATATCCTTTATCTTTAAAATATTTAATGATACGCGGTAATGCCTCAACAGTGGCTTCACGGTTACCGCCCGCATCATGCAATAAAATAATGCTACCCTTATCTTGTTGGCGCACTACCCTGTTAAATATACTATCTGCAGTTACATTCGGCTCCCAATCATTCGGATCAATAGACTCCCCGACTGTTAGAAAATTGTATTTTCTTGATAATGCCACAGGCAGCAATTCCTGTAATGTTTCGGGTTCTGAATCTGCGTTAAAAGGTGCACGAAATAGCACTGTAGAATGTCCGGTGATACTTTCAAGCAATAACTGGGTTGCTTTCAACTCTAACACAGCACGGTTGGTGCTCACCTCAGCCATATTAGGATGTGTAAATGTATGGCTACCTATTTCATATCCTTCCTTATAAACCCGTTTCACTAAAGGGATATTGCTTTCCGCATTCATTCCAATCATAAAGAAAACGGCGGGAACATGCTCACGGGATAGAATATCCAATACTTGCCTTGTATATTTTGAATCGGGCCCATCGTCAAAAGACAAAACAATTTTTTTGTCTTTCTTTCCATATTTTTTTATTACAAACATAGTAGGCATACTCTGGTAAGTTTCTTCGCTTATCAGCATTTGCATGCTATCCAGTTCCGTTTTTATGTATCCGTCTTTAGGTGTACTCAGTACATCAAGAATCTCACCCTCCCCTATATAATCCACATCATTGCTCACCTGTACATTATGCATTTTATTAAAATCAAAGTTGTCAAGTGCTTTCCTGCTCACATCTTTGTTGTAATAGGTCCATATACGGCTATCTTCGGCCCCTAATCTCCAAATAGCTGTCCCCTCCAGGCCATATTCTGCAGCAAAACGCAATGTATTAAAATTGGTGGCAGCATCTGTAAAATAAACTGTGTGTTCTACATTGTAATCATCATAATACTTATAAGTAAGATTATAGGTATCATTATCAAAATCTACTACCGCATTTTCATCGGCAGCAATACTTAGTGCTTCTTCATAGCTGCGAGTCACAGCTTTGCCTCCTTTTGGCCAATCCCAGCCATAAGTTGCCATGCAAAGTATCAACTTATTGCCTGGTATTTTTTTCACGGCATCATCCACCGCAGCTTCTATCCATTTCTGGCCACTCACAGGTCCGGGAGCACCATCATCGGGATACTCATCATAAGCCATCAGGAATATATAGTCATTATATTTTGATAGCTCCTTTAGGTTATAATCATCATTGAATGGAGCGGCATCCAAAGAAACAATAAGCCCCTCAGCATTAAATTTTTCATATAATTCCTTCATGAATTGTATCATATACTCATCAGAATCTTCTTTCAATTCTTCAAAGTCTATATTTATTCCTGCAAATTTATTTTGCTGCACTATTGCAAGCAGTTGGGCTATAAACCGAGCCCGTTTTGCATCATCGTGAAAAATACGATGAACTACATCTCCATTAAAACTACCGGAGCGGTTATCAAAATTGGAAAGTTGTGCTACTGTTTTTACGTGCGAAGCTTTTATTAATTTTAACCCCCGCTCGTCAATGTTTACATACACAGAATCAGCCATCACATCTATAAACATCATCTCGGGCAAGATCATATTTACCTTATCAATATCATTTTTCAATGAAAAATACGATTGCAGGTCCCAGCCCACATAAAAAGCAGCTCTTACCGGGCAGGCAATAGAGTGTATGCTATCCGCATGTGTAACATAGTTAATGCCGCCTTTTTTATTAAATCCCGAGGGTTTTCCTCCGTTGGCAATAATATCATTGATATACCCTCTAAAACCTCTGTATTCCTTATTGATCTTAGTTTCACGGATCAGCTTATTTTTGTCTGGGTACAGAATTGCCTTATATTCCTCGTTTTCACCTTTCAGTTGCGGCACACCTGGTGTATATAACTTCCATAATGCAAGAAATAATACGATGAAAATGGCAATGAATAAGAACAAAACTACTCTTACAGACCATTTAAATCGCTGCCAGCGGGTGGGTGATTCTGTTAAAAAAACCTGTTTATAGTTGTGGGGCATTTACGACTGTAAATATAGTGTGCGATATTCACACAAATAAACCCGCAATGATTATAAGGGCTAATTAAATGAATTTATAAAAAAATGTTACTTTCTTTTTATGCTGCAACCAAGGGATTTTGTTACTTGTGGCTCATAATGGCCATTTTCAAGCATCAGCACAGAAGCCTCTTTAAGATAAAAATGCGATGACTTATCAGGATCTGAAGGATTATCTTCCATAGCACCTTTATATATAAGTTTGCCTTCACCATTAAATAAGAACACTTCAGGCGTATGTGTTGCGCCAAAAAAATCAGCCAATCTTGAACCCATATCTATTACATAAGGTACTGTATAGTTATTTTTCGTTGCATAATCTATCATATCCTGTTCAGATTCTCCATCATGTCGGGTAGCTTCATTTGAATTCACGATCACCATTCCGATGTTTTTTTCCCTTGCGTATGCCATTATCTCTGCTGTATGTACCACAGCTTTTTTAACAAAAGGGCAAGTATTACAGGAAAACATAACAATAAGACCATTTTTTGTCTTTTGATCTTGCAACTTAATATGTTGTTGCGAACCAACAGCTAATACAGGGGTTAATTCCATATTGGCCAATGGAATTTCAGATCCTATTTCAAGGTCAGTAAGCACTTGTTCCTTTGTGGCCCCTTTGCTTTGTTTATTTCCCGTTCCATCTTTTTGAGCAAATAATGGATGCGTCAAACAACACATAAAACCTATCGCAAATATTACTGTTCTCATAAAATACTTTTTTTAAAGGTATGTAAATAAACGTTTATGATATCTTAAAACTACTATAGAGTTACTTCACTATATCAAGACTGATATTTTCGTCTCCGGGTTGGTATGGCAGGTAGGTTATTATAAATTGAAACATTTCGTCTGTTGCCTTCATACTGCCATTATTATCCCGAACCAGCCTAGGTGGGTTAAATGGATTGTTCAGATTATTGGTGGTATTATCATATAACCCTTCTGCTATAATAGTGCTTCCCTTAGGTATTTTCACCATTTTTTTAAAAGTGTAAAAATATTGCCAGTTAAAATCCCATCGTGGTATCGATATCAATCTAATAGTATCTCCGTTGGGTTTTAATGCATACGCTTTGAAGGTCTTACCCAACAAATGCATATGCGGGTTGATGGTAATAACAGATATATCCTGCGGTATGGTGATCCTGCTGCTTACCTGTTTTATTGTATTCGGTTGAATGATAAGGTCGGGTAATACAGGTGCTACGCCCCAGGTACCTAACTGAAATTCCTGCACAGGTCTTTTAGGAGGTGTTTTTGAGAAAAACAGGTTGATATAAGAACTGTCCCATACATCTTCTTTCGATGTAAAACCATAATGCAGGTCATTAAGCAGGAAAACACCTTTGCGAGGCAACACATACCCCCCTATATCTTCAGGATATTTCTGAGCTACCACCCCCGGTAAATAATTCACAACCGATTTTTGTAATACAGGGTAGCTGCCATCATCATTTGGTAATTCAAGTGTTTTATACGCTTTTATAATATTGCTATCCTCCACCATATCCACTACTCTTGGTCCTGCAAATACATCCTTCTTCTTATCCGGGGAATATTTCACCATGTCCCCATTCACATGATGTACAAGGTTTTTGTTGCCGGGTACAAATTCTATTACACTTGCAAAAGTATCCTGTGGTAATTCAAAAGGTACTTTCACTAATAAAAAACGGTCACTGCTGTATGCTTTTAAAAAATAAGGTGCTACAGCTATTCTCATATCAGGCTTACCTATTGTAGACCCAACCGGGTAATCAGGCAAAGCCGGTAATTTATCTGCCGGGCCTTCAGGCATACCATCCTGCACCCATTTTTGAATCATGTTTATATCATGATCACTTATAGTACGCTCACCCACAAACTGTGTATAATGTGTATCAGCAGGCCAGGGCGGCATTAAATGCGCTTTCGTTACAAAAACAATTGATTGAGCATTAGCCTTTGCATCATTATAGGTAACCAGCGCAAAATGTGCTGTGCCACCGGGTCTGTGGCAACCAGTACAGTTATTATAAAGTATGGATGCTATATGTTCTGTAAAATTTACTTTTTCAGGAATACCATTACCATTGCCACAACTTATATATAGCAACACACTGAATAGAAAAACAAAAGCGCTAATTTTTCTCCATACCATTTTTTGTTCTTGATATTTTACCAAGCATAATGCTCACATTCAATTCATAGCCTATCAAAATTACAAGTGTATTCAACCAAACCCAAACCATAAATGCAATTACTGATCCAATAGAGCCGTATACCTTGCTATAACTAATAAAATGATTGATAAGAAAGAAGAAAATATAAGTAGCCAACATACTAACAATAGTTGCAAATATCGACCCCGTAGAAACAAACCTGAAACGTTCTTTCATTGATGGTCCAAACTTATAAATGATAGATATAGCCAGGAAAACCAATAGAAATAATATCAGGTAACTGAATATTTTTATCAGTATCACCATGTGAAATATCTTCAATATCCATTTATCTAAATGACGGTTTTGAATAATGAGTACAGCCATTGCAGCAAGTGTCACACATATCAGCACAAAGGTGAGTTGAATGGCGGTCCAACGACGAGATAGTCCGCTTCTTTTCTTATATACCGACATGCTTCTGTCAAAGCTCCTCATCAATCCTAAAATACCATTTGACGAGAAGAATAATGTAAGTAATATACCATAAGATAATACATCTTTATGCCGGGTATGCATAAAGTCAATTACTATCCTGCTTACATTATCATACGCAGCCACATTGGGAGTCAAAAACTTAATAGTATCTAATATACCATGCTCCACACCGTTTAAAGGGATATAGGGTACCAGTGAAAACAATATTAAAAAGAATGGGCCCAAGGCCATAATGAAATTATACGTGACAGCTGCTGCTGACTCATTAAGGCGGGTATCTCTTATTTCTTTTATAAAAAATTTACCAACCTCATAGATCGATAATCCGTGAAAACCCGGGATGATTACGGTTTTAGTGGCATTAATGCCCCAGCGTATAAAAGATAATTTATAAAGATTAAACCGGTCTTTTCCCATGTTACCCCCTAAAGGTTCTGCAAGATAAAGTCTGTCATGCGCCTGTACAAATGATACCGGGTATTACCACCCGAAATACCATGATTTTTATTCGGATAATACTCTGCATCGTATTCTTTATTAGCCTTTATTAGGGCATCTGCCATCATTACCGAATTTTGGAAATGCACATTGTCATCAGCCGTTCCATGTATAAAAAGGAATTTGCCTTTCAGTTTATTTACCATTTTTTCAGGTGCATTCTCATCATAGCCCTTTTCATTTTCCTGTGGCTGGCGCATATAGCGCTCAGTATAAATATTATCATAATAGCGCCAGTTAGTAACCGGTGCAACTGCAATCGCCATTTTAAATACATCACTGCCCTTATAGATGCAAGTACTACTCATAAAGCCACCATAGCTCCAGCCCCAAATACCTATTCGCTCTTTATCTACAAACGGTAGTTTGCCCAAATGTTTTGCCACAGCTATCTGGTCATCACTTTCATATTTACCCAGTTGCAGATAAGTTTTTTTTCTAAATGCTTCTCCCCTGTAGCCTGTGCCGGTACCATCTGCGCAAACTACTATATATCCTTTCTCAGCCAGCATTTGGTGCCAAAAGAAGTCTCCTATTGGAAATCTGTCTGCTACTTGTTGCGAACCAGGCCCACTATATTGAAACATGAGCACCGGATATTTTTTTGTGCTATCAAAATTTGGGGGTGTCAGCATCCATCCGTTCAGTTGTTCTTCTACACCCATTATTTTCATCAGGCTCAGCTTACCAAGATCGTAATCTTTCAGTTGGTTTTCTAATGCCTTATTATCCTCTAATGTGCGAGTGATCTTTCCATGCGCATCACGCAAATAATAAACAGGCATTTTGTTCAATCTGGAATACCTGTCTAAAAAATATTTATTGCCCTCGCATGGTGTTATAGCATGAGTACCCGATTCAGGTGTAAGACAGGTTTTATCATTACCGGTCCAGCTTACTGAATATAATTTGCGTTGCAATGGTGATGTTTCAGCAGAGGTATAATACACCAGCTTATGTTCCTTATCAATGCCCACTAATGATTCTATATCATAATCACCTTTCGTAAGGTCTGTTAGTTTTTTGTTCTCCCAGTTATAACGATACAGATGGTTGTATCCATCCTGCTCACTATTAAAAACAAACGAATTACCATCCGGTAAGAAGTCCAGGTTATCATTTACGTCGATATAATATTTATTCCTCTCTTCGTATATCGTTTCTGAATTGCCATCATTTGCATTTGCCAGTAACAACTCCAGCTTATTCTGCATTCTGTTCATCCTGAATATGCAAAGTTTCTCCGGATTTTGTGTCCATTTTATGCGGGGTATATATTGATCTGTTTCTTTACCCACATTGGCATGTATTATTTGCTTGGTTTTCAGGTTATATATTTTCACCTGCACTATCGAGTTGCGCTCACCCGCCTTAGGATACTTATAGGTGTATTGTGTTGGATACAGGCCATCATACATAGCAATGGCATATTCAGGTACAAGGCTTTCATCAAATCGGTAATAAGCTATATGCTTACTATCTGGCGACCATTGGTAAGCACGGGTAAATTCAAATTCCTCTTCATACACCCAATCACAATTACCATTTATGATGCGATTCTTCTCTCCATCAGTTGTTACAGGTACTGTCTGGTCGCTTTGCAAGTCTTTATAATAAAGGTTATTATTTTTTACAAACCCTACTTTATTCGCATTCGGCGAAAAAGCTGCGTGTAATACCTTATCATAGTCCAGCAATTGTAAACTTCCTGTTTTTATATCATAGATAAACACACGATACAAAACAGAACGGCGATAAATATGTTGTCCCTCAGTGAACAACAATAATTTTTGCTCATCATTACTAAATTTATAATCCTCTATACTAATAGTGTCACCACTAAATGTTTGGCTCCAGTTGTCAAACAAGGTTTTCACTTTATTACCGTCTTCCAGGTTATATACCTGTATCAATTGCTGTTTGCCGGTTTGGTCCAATTGGGTATAATGCTCCCCGTCTTTCATAGCATCAAAGCCCGGTACATTCTTTACCTTGAAGGTGTAATTCTTCCATATATCATCAAGTGTTATTTGTTTTTGGGCAAAAACATAATTATTAGAAACAGTCAAAACAACAAAAAACAATATATACTTCATAAAAATTCTTTTTTTAGGAGCAATTGGGTTAAACCTGTGCTCAAAAATAGCATCTTACAAGCATAACCAATAACATATCTTGGGTGAGCAGATGGGGTATTTGTTAATGAGATATTAAAAACAATATACTATAGGCTGTTGGTATGGATTTATTCTTATTATTGTTAAAACACTAAAATACACATGAAGAAACTGGTTTTATTTGTGATCCTTGCAGGACTTTCTTTTTCCGGATTTAGTAAAGAGGTGCCTTTATCAGAAAAACTGATATCAATTCTAAGTATGAACCCGTCAGAGACTACACCTGCTAATGTATCTACGCTGATTGGCAGGCCTGATAAAATAGATGAAGGCGGCAGGCAAAATATATGGCATTACAATAGTAATAATGCCAACCTTATATTATACTGGGATGGCAAAGTAGTAAAACTTCAAAAATTGCTTTATTCTGCGATCACATCTACAGAAAGGATAATGCTTGATAATGAAAAAGCTAAACAGCTTCACTCAGGAGAAACTGCACTCGTAGATGCCATTAAGCTATTAGGTAGTCCTAAAGACCTTGAAATAAAAGGTGCTAATCAGCAACTACACTACATCTTCAAGGAAAATAAACTGAATCTTTTCTTCCGTAACGGAACACTGGTAAATTATACCTTGTTCTAAATAAAAAACATTTATAAAATAGAAAAGTCCTGCCACGGCAGGACTTTTCTATTTTATACTTATTCCCCTTTAGGGGGTTAGTGGTTTAATAATCAATAGTAGCCTGTATGCTCCTGTCAATCAATGCTTCAGCCTGTGGATGCAGTTCATCAAAACTGCCACGCTTCACACCATACTTGCCCTTGTGATGAATAAATAACGCGCATTGTTCTGCCTGCTCGGGTGTATGGCCGCAGATATCTACCAGCGATTCTATTACCCAATCAAATGTATTTACCTCATCATTCCACACAATTAAGTTATGGACCTTTTCTATAACCACATCAAGACTTTCATCTTGCTGGGTTTGCCAAAGAGGGTTGAGTTGTTCAGTCATTTTTCTTTATCTAAAAAACTTGCTCAAAATTAAGGAATAAACAGATATGAACATCAAAACCCATTTTTTTTTGAAAGTATTCCTGCCAAGTTTTTCTTAATTACTTTTAGTTCTGAAATCTTGAAATAACCAAGCCAATAGTGATCAAAAAAACAATGCCCGAACTGGGGCGGAAAAACCCTGAAGAGGCTAAAAATAGTCAGAAACACCCCATAATAGTGGTGCTTGACGATGTGCGGAGTATGCACAACGTCGGCTCAGCCTTTCGTACCTGCGACGCATTTGCTATTGAAGCACTTTACCTCTGTGGTTACACACCTACCCCTCCTCATAGGGATATTCATAAAACAGCTCTTGGTGCAGAAACATTTGTGAACTGGGAACATTTCCCTGCAATAACAGATGCTATTATCTCTTTAAGAAAAAAAGATTATAAAATATATGCTGTAGAACAGGCACATAACAGTATACAGTTGGAACAATTTGCACATACGAACGAAAAGATTGCCCTCATATTTGGCAACGAGGTAAGTGGTGTAAACGATGAAGCCATAAAATTGGCAGATGCTGGTATAGAGATACCTCAATGGGGTGCCAAGCATTCTTTAAATATTTCGGTAACAGTAGGTGTAGTGCTTTGGGAATTAGTAAGAAAATAAAAAAGCGCCTAACTACATGTGTTTTAAATCCATACAGACTCTAAAATAAATCGCAATATCTGTTAATTATTTCTATTTTTTAATCTCCTTTTTGCGTTGCAGATTCTAAAATAGAATTATCTTTAATTTCCAAAGTTGCATCTATGAAATTCCTATTTTCTCGTCGGGTTGCCTTCGCATTTATATTGATTTTCATTTTAAGCTCTGCCATATTTTTATATTTATTTGCCTTAAAAATTGACAAAAAATATAGCGATTTGATCGTTATAGAAACAGAGAATTCTGAGAACATACATAAAGTAACACACACTTTTGATGACGCCGCCTTTTTGCTTTTCAATGCTTTAGTTTCTAAAAACGCCGATTCTATTTCAGCGTATAAACAAAAGTGGGAATCTTATATTTTGATAAATGATTCTATTTTTTCAAAACTATCAAACACAATATTTACACAGGAACATAATAGTGTCGATTTTATAAATGTAACTAACGCTGAAAAAAAATATATTACAAACTGTGAACTTTTTTTTGAACTTGTACACAATGGAAACTCAGACTCATCCTTGTCATTTTTAAAAAATACTATAGTCCCTTCTTATAATATTTACCAGGATAATGTATCCTCACTTTTAAAACTGAATGATAACCATCTTATTGAGATTAGTGATAAATTGACTGTTGAAAATAAAAGTGCTGGGTTATTTTATTTATCTGTAGGCATCTCGCCTATAGCATTTTTGATCATTTATTTGTTAATTGGGGTTTCACTTCTTTCCTACCTTATATTTATCTTCAGGCACGAAGATGTATAATTTTTCTATGCAATAAATAAAAGAATTTCAACCTTTTCTTGCTGAAACCATTTTATCGAATCAATAAAAATATTAGAAATTATAGATACTAACACATCCTAAAACTTATACTGCACCCCCAGTGTAAAAATTTGATTGATCTGCCACCAGCCCAAACCTGTACCTGGCTCATCTTTCTTTACAGTTGCACCTGTATTATCTACATAAGTGTCTTTATATGGTATATCGTTATCGTAGACAAGCGTAATACCAAAGCTTAGTGCAAGGCGTTTGTATAATTGGCATGTAAGCATATTGTCCCAATAGATGTCTATATTGCCGGGATTGTCTTTTTTTATCACTACACCAGTGCTGTCTTTGGTGTCTTTAGCCAGGTAATTCATATATAGATCTACCCTTGTTTTAAACCTGGTTTTTTTAGTAATATCCACACCATAGTTGGCAGACATATATGCACCCAACTGGAACACGGAGCTTTTACCATAAGGCACGCCAAAGGCACCTGTAGGGCTCATGTCGGTATAGTATTTATCAACCAGTACTACCCTTGCAGCAAGCGGTGAGAAGAAGACATTGAAATCGCTACCCTTTCTATATTCAAAACCAAGCGCAAGCGTAAAATAAGCAGGAGATAAAAATTTAGACGTGCTTGTTGTATCCCACATCTTCTGTGTGTAATCATAGCCTTTGGTGAACTGTGATTTAAAATTGAACAAACCTGTGAGGTAAATATTTTTTGAGTTCTTTACTTTAGTACCGTATTTGGATGTGAAGTTGATCCGGTCATCTGTTTTATGCGGCAGAAACCCGGTAGAATAAGCATAATTAAGACCGTAAGCCAGCTCCAGGTTATTAGTCCACACAGCACTGTGATTAAAATATACCAGTGTGACACTGAACAAACTATTGGTGGTTATAGAGCCCAGCTCACCGCCTGCAGGCCAGTTGTGCAGAAACCCTTCATTAAATCCTAAAACAAAATTGCCGCTATACATCCATGCCACAGTATCCTTATTCTCCGTTTCCAGAGATTTCTTTATATCGTCTACTTTAGCATTTACTTGTGCAAAACCAGTATTTGTGGCTAATATAATAATCGCAGTTAAATATATTTTTCTCATCATTGTTTTATTTGATTGCCCAAAAAAACCAATTACGGGATAATATTTTATTAATAGCCCCTTCAGTGGTTGGGTTAAACTCTAAATATCCAACCATGCGTATCGGCCTTTCTGCCATAACGAATATCAGCCAGCTCATTTTTCAGCCAGTTGCAATATTCCCATTCATCTACATGGGGCAGTTCTAATACTTCATTTTTATAAGTCAATTTAGATATGGGTGCTATTGATGCCGCAGTGCCTGTACCAAAAGCTTCTTTCAACTGGCCGGCTTTGTAGGATGCTTCTATTTCGTCCATACTTAGCGGGCGCTCCTCTACAGTTATGCCTTTTTCGCGCAGCAGGGTTATCACGCTGTCTCGGGTCACACCTTCCAATATAGTATCGTGTTTTACATCGGGTGTTACAACCTTGTCACCTAATACAAAAAACACATTCATGGTGCCTATTTCCTGCACATATTTATGCTCTATACCATCTGTCCATAGTATCTGGTCATAGCCCATTTCACGCACTTGCTGCGTAGGATACATGCTCATACCATAGTTACCCGCAGCTTTGGTAAAACCAATACCACCCGTAAACGCACGTACATAGGTATCATCTACATATATAGATACCGGTTTGCTATAATAAGGACCAGCCGGACTGGTAATAATGATGAACATGAATTTAGTAGCCGGGCGCACACCAATAAATTCATCTGTAGCGATCATGAATGGGCGTATATAAAGCGAAGTACCTTCTGACGTTGGTATCCAGTCTTTATCGAGCTCTATGAGATGACGCATACCCTCAACAAATAGCTCTTCGGGCACATCCGGCATAGCCATTCGCTTTGCAGAGCGGTTCATTCGTTTATGGTTATCCTGTGGGCGAAAAATGATCGGGTTACCTTGAGGATCTTTATAAGCTTTTACACCTTCAAATATAGCCTGCCCATAATGCATAAAAGTAGTAGCAGGGCTCAGGCTCAAATTAGAAAAAGGTACAATTTCAGGCTCTTTCCAGGCTCCATCCTCGTATTCCGCAATCAGCATATGGTCTGAATAGTGCTTGCCAAACTGTATATTATTGGGGTCTATCTCGTTTATCCTGCTTTTTTCTATCTTATTTACACGAATACCTAAGGCTGAAACGCTCATAATCTGTACTTTTGGAAAGATTGATTTGCGGCAAAGAAACGAAAATTTTTCGGCTTGATTTAATATATAAAAAGCATAATAATAACCTATATGGAAGGGTTTCCTGATATTATAAATACCAATATTATACCTGCCCGCTGGAATGAAATGTGGACAGAACAGGAACTATTAAAAAACCTGCAAGCCAGGCCTGTTCTTATACTTACTACGCCCTACCAGCCGGATAGCCCCGAAGCTACCCAATTGCAAAAAATGCTGGATGCCTGTAAGCTACAAAGAGAAGACTATAATTTATTATCAATCAATGATAACCAATTAGTTAATATATCAATACTACAACAAACCTTTAATCTAAATACAGTCTTCTTAATAGGTGTTTTACCCTACCAATTAGGTATAGTTGCAGATCTGGCGCTCAACTACCCTAACCGTTTTAATGATTGTATTTTCATACCCGCATTATCTCTCTCGGCTATGGAACAACAACCCCAATTCAAGAGCCGTTTGTGGAACGATGCCCTAAAACCTGTTTTCATAGAAAATAAATATAAATAGAGCTCTTCTTGTCTAAACCTGTAGAAATATTAAACCAATATTGGCGATACAAAAATTTTCGCCCGCTACAGGAAGATATTATAGAAACTGTACTGGCAAATAAAGATACCCTGGCCCTATTGCCCACAGGAGGTGGTAAATCGCTTTGCTATCAAATACCCGCTTTGGCTAAAGATGGCTTTTGCCTGGTGATCTCTCCTCTTATAGCCCTGATGCAAGACCAGGTGGAAAGATTGAAAGCTCATGATATACAAGCTGCATACATACATGCAGGCATGCATTATAATGATGTGAAACGTACGCTGGAGAATATGCTATACGGCCCTATAAAGCTGTTGTATGTTTCGCCTGAGCGCTTGCAAACTGATCTGTTTCTAGAATACCTGCCGGAATTTAATCTAAACCTAATAGCTGTAGACGAAGCACATTGCATATCCCAATGGGGTCATGACTTTCGCCCCGATTATTTAAAAGTAGCTGAGCTACGGAAAGTATTTCCCAAAGTGCCGGTACTGGCACTTACAGCTACTGCCACCAAAGAAGTACAAGATGATATTGCTAAGCAATTACAGCTAAATAAGCCACTGGTATTCAAGCAGTCCTTCAAACGGGATAACATTTTTTACGAAATAAAATATAGTGAGAATAAAACAGGCGATACGTTGCAAAGGCTCAACCCTAAAGATTGCAGTATAGTCTATTGCCGTAGCCGCAAGCAAACAGAATCGTTGGGCAGATCTTTAGTTCATAACAATTTGGATACTGCAGTTTATCATGCAGGCTTGGACAAGGACCGAAGAAAAACGGCACAACAGGCATGGATGAATGATGAAACACCAACAATAATAGCTACCACCGCCTTTGGTATGGGTATAGACAAGCCCAATGTAAGGATGGTATTGCATTATGATGCTACTGAACATCTCGAAGCCTACTACCAGGAATCGGGCCGGGCAGGCCGTGATGGCAAGCCGTCAAATGCCTTACTGCTATATAATGCAAGCGATATAAAAAGGCTGGAAGAAAGCACTGCAATAAAATTTCCACCGGAGGCCTATTTAAAACAAGTTTACCAATCAGTAGCCGAATATCTGCAAATACCTATCGGCAACGAACCCAATCAATATTATGCATTCGACCTGGCTGATTTTTGCAAAAAATTCAAACTCGAGGCTATGCCTGCTTCTTCTGCGCTTAAGCTGTTAGAGCAGGAAGGTTTGTGGACAATCAGCGAAGCAGTTTTTCATCCTGCCACTATACAATTCATTGCAGACAGGCATATATTGGATAATATCTCAAATACTTATCCCGGGCTGGCATTTGTCACCACCGGCTTACTACGCCTGTATGGTACTATCTTTCACTACCCTACCCATGTCAAATTAAGCAATGTTGCAAGGCACTTGAAACTGGAACAAGCAGACCTGGAACGAATGCTCCTTCGTCTGCAGGAAATGGAGATACTCGAATACAACAAACCCAGCGAAGGCCCGCAACTATTCTTTTATAGTCGCAGGGTAGATAGTCACCATCTAATACTGGACCTGAAAAGAATTGACACGCTACGTAAACAGCATATAGCCAGAACAGGGGCAATGATAAATTTCCTGCTGAACGAAAATGAGTGTAGGGAAAAGATACTGCTGCACTATTTTGGAGAAGCACCCGAAAAAGACTGCGGGCATTGTGATATATGCAGGAAAAAGAACACTAAAACTAACACAAAAGAATTGCGCAGCAATGTGCTTAGCAATATTTGCAATGCTATTACCATAAAGCAATTGCTAACACAATACCCTGATACAATACATGAGCAGGTATTATCGTTAGTGCGCAATCTTGCTGATGAGGGTATATTAGTATATAATAGTAACGGAACAATATCTAATAATAAAAAATAGCTACATTCGGCTTTTTAACAGAATAATGAAGGACCTCGTTCGCTTTGTAATAGTAGGATTTGGAAATATAGGCCGCCGCCATGCTGAGCATATCATGCACAATGCAGGCACAGAACTGGTGGCTGTTTGTGATAGTAATGCATCACTGAAAACAAAAGTTCCTGGCGGTGTTGGTTTTTATACAGGCCTTGATGAAATGCTAAAAAATACCAAAGCCGATGTGCTGTGTGTATGCACACCAAATTATCTGCACGAGCCGCATACTATTGCAGGACTGCAAGCAGGACTGCATGTTGTTGCAGAAAAACCTATGGCGCTAAGCGTGCAGGAATGCACCAATATGATACAGGCCGCACAAAAAGCAAACAAAACCATATTTGCGGTAAAACAAAACCGCTATAATCCACCCGTGCAGGCTGTAAAGAAACTAATAGACAGCAAAGAGCTGGGCAATATCTACATGATACAAATCAACTGTTTTTGGAACAGGGGCGATGCCTACTATGCCGAAAGTGATTGGCGTGGCAAAAAAGAGAAAGATGGTGGCTGCCTCTTCACACAGTTCAGTCATTTTGTAGATATATTGTATTACCTCAATGGCAAGATAACAGATGCCAATGGCTGGGTACATAACTACGCACACAAGCACAATACAGAAGTAGAAGACACAGGCAGCTTTGCACTGCGTGCTACCAATGGTGCTATTATCAATTTCAACTTTACTACCTGTTCTTTCGAGAAGAACATGGAAGGCTCTATCACCATATTTGCCGAAAAAGGTACGGTGAAAATAGGTGGGCAATACATGAATACAATTGAATACCAGCAATTAAAGACAGCAAAGCTTCCTGAGATAAATATTAGTGCCAAAGCAAATAATTATGGCCTGTATCAAGGCTCTATGAGCAACCATGATAAGGTGATACAAAATGTAGTAGATGTATTGGTGCATAATAAAGAAGTAATGACAAGTGCCGAAGAAGGCAGGGATGTGATACAAATTATAGAACAGATGTACGCAGGAGCGGTTAAGATATAAACAGCATGGACAAAAAACAGTTAGAAACTCCGGTAATAATCATTGGCGCAGGTCCGGCAGGTGCAGCCACTTCAATATTCTTATCAAAAGCAGGCATTCATCATATCATTATTGATAAAGAGAAATTTCCGAGAGATAAAGTTTGCGGCGATGCCTGCAGTGGCAAAACCGCATTGGTCATTCGCAGGGCTAATCCTGAATGGATGGATGAGATACAAAGCCAGGCAGAAAAATTCACTCCATCATATGGTATCATTTTCGTAGCACCTAATGGCAAACCACTAGATATACCTTTCACTCCTATTCGTACACCCGAAACAAAAGCTCCGGGCTTCACTGTTTCAAGATTTGTTTTTGATAATTATTTATTTCAAAAGATACCCTCACCCTACGCTACCGTATTTGAGGGAGCAACTATTAGCAATGTAGACCGTACCAATAATATAGTACAAGTCAATTTTACACATACAGGCACTGAATACGAAGTAAGAACTAACATAATAGTCGGTGCCGATGGTGATAAAGGAATAGTGCGAAAAAAATTCATCAAATCAGACGCGACCAACAAAGCATATGCTGTTGGCCTTAGAG
>Ga0207152_1029_pt1 | contig 29786 bp, 26 predicted proteins | sample Alteio_BWMinHeat_30_FD_153590 | JGI IMG/M metagenome (GOLD analysis project Ga0207152, IMG submission 153590) | Enriched cells from forest soil in Barre Woods Harvard Forest LTER site, Petersham, Massachusetts, United States -... | ecosystem: Environmental > Terrestrial > Soil > Temperate forest >... | reverse complement strand
CTTGCCTTTTCCCGAACTGACACGTGAAGGTCCTCCTCAATTAGACAATCCAGTCTTGGCATGGCATCTTCCGCCAGGTTGGCCAGCACCGGTTCCAGGTCGACGTACCGATTGGAGATATGGAAAGCCAGGATGCCGTCCGGTGCGAGATGGGCCAGGTAACCTTGCAGGGCTTCGCGCGTCAATAAATGCAGCGGAATGGCGTCGGAGCCGAAGGCGTCCACCACAAGCAAACCAAATGTGTCCGTCTGCCGCCGCAACGTCAGCCGGGCATCGCCGAGCACGACATCGATGCGGCCTCGGCTGTCCTTCAGATAGGTGAACAAGCCCGTTTGCGGTGCGGCGATATGAGCAACCGCAGGGTCGATCTCGAAAAAAGTCCAGTGCTGGCCCGGCTCAGCGTAACTGGCCAGCGCTCCCGTCCCCAGACCGACGAGGCCAACGCGCTTTAGCCGTTCGTCTCCGCGCAAGGAGGTCAGCACCTGTCCAATCGGCCCGGTCGGGTAATAGTAGGTCAACGGCTCGCTGCGCGGCTGAAGATCGACATTCTGCTGGCCATGCAGGATGTTGCCGTGGAAAAGCTTGCGAAAACCGTCTTGTTCCGTGACCCGATGGACACCGAAGAAACTACGCTGGCGATGGATCGGAACACCGTGCACGCCGGCGTAAAAAACTCCTGCCAGAAAGACCAGAGCCAGACCGAGGCCGAACTGGACCGGTTTGTTTTGCAAAAAGTAAAGAATAACGAGCGGCAATGCGAACATGGCCGCCACGCTGAAGGGCCCAGGCTCCACATGGAAGGCTCGCCCCAAAAAAACGAGCAGCAGAGTCAATCCGCCCACCAGCAAAGGCACTCCCAGGTCGAGTTTCAGGCGCCATGAAGTAGGCGAAGGCGCAGGCCGCATGAGGCAGGCGAAAGCAATCATGAGCGGATATTCGGCGAGGCTCCGGAAAAGGAGCGGCGCCACGAGGGCATTAAACGCACTCCCCAGGGCCCCGCCAAGCGCTAGCCACAGATAAAACTCCGTCAGCCGCTCGGGCCCGGGGCGCGTGCGGGCCAATTCGCCATGACAGACCATCGCTAGCCAAAAAAGACCGAGGAGATGGATTCCTAGCACCACGAGCACGGGTTCGGTTGCTTCCTGCAGAAAAACAACCGCCAGGATCAGAACGACCAGGGGCATCCACCGGATCAACACCTTGTGGGGCAGTAACTGAATGCGGGCGAATACCAATGTGAAGGTCAGCAGGTAGACCCCCAGCGGAATCACCCACAGGAGCGGAATGGCGGCGATGTCCGTGGTCAGGTAGGTGGTAACACTGAGCATCAGGCTGGAAGGCACCAAGGCGAGAAACACCCACCGTAAGCGCGTCCTACCCGGCAGGGGAGCAGGGGGGGCGGCAGTACGTTCGTTGGAGACGGGCCGGGGCCGGCTTCCCCTCGCAATGACAAATAGCGCACATGCCAAGGTTGCCGCCACCAGCCCCCCATAACCCAGCATCCACAAATGCGCTTGCCCGTCCAACGTCAGGAAAGGTTCCACCAGTAAAGGGTAAAGGACGAGAGCGCTGAAACTCCCCAGGTTGCTGGCGGCATAAAGAAAGTAAGGATCTTCGCCGCCGCGGACCTGGGAATACCAGCGTTGGAGCAAGGGACCAGAGCTTGCCGCCACGATAAACGGCACTCCCACGGCAACCAGGAGCGTTTGGATCAGCCAAAAGATCGGCAAAGAGGGGGGCGCTACGTCACGCTCAATGCTTACAGGTAAACTCAGAAAAGCCAGGGCCAATACCAAGAGGTGAACAAGAACCTGCCCTTTGAGGCCTAAGTAGAGGGTTCCAATATGCGCATAAACATATCCAAGGAGGAGGCCCGCCTGAAAGAAAACCATGCAGCTGTTCCAAACCGCCGGAGCCCCACCCAACGTTGGCAGGAGCATCTTGGCGCACATTGGCTGCACGAAGAAGAGGAGGCTGGAACTCAAGAGAAGTGTGGAGGCGAAGACCCAGGTCATAAGTTTTGTATACAAAGTATCAGGCGGTAGTTTTGGGGGAGGCGTCACCAGTTCAATGACCCACTTTCTTGGTCCTTTGCAATTGACCGGGGGGAAAGCGGCCGCATATAGTTGTAAGAGGTCCTAAAAAAACGGGGATGGGACCTCTAAAATCACAGGTCCTGTCCCCGTTTTTTTAGGACCTCCAAAAGGGAACCGGTCTTACCATACTGGGGGAATCTGCCGTGGCTCGCCCAAACCGATCTAAACCGGAGGTTGTGGGTTTGCTCGGTGTCGGTCTGGATAACAAGGATGACCACAAACGCATTACCCGGTCGGAAGAAATGCTGCTCGTGGGCGGTTCCCAAGAAACTCACGCCGTGATGCAAGATGTCGCCATTCGTTTTTCCGAATCCCTAAAGAACCGTGGCAAATGTCTTCAAGATGCCTCCGTGGAAGAGGTTGTGGATCTTCTGCGCAAGGCGTCCGATCCTTGAATCCCAATACCCACGAAACCTTGCTAAGATTTCAAGGTAATACCTTTCAAGTTTCGACGTGGGTGGCCAAATAGTGTCGGCTGAAGACGTCCTGCTGGTAGGCTGCTGTCTCCGCGGGGAGACGCAGGCGATCCAAAATCTGATTGAGCGCTTCCAGTCGCATGTGTTTGGCCTGTGTTTCCGCTTGCTCCGCCATCGGCAGGATGCGGAAGACGTTACACAGGAAGTGTTTCTGCGTGTTTTTCGCAGCCTGAAGCGCTGGGATCGGACCCGACCCTTGAAGCCGTGGATCATGGGGATCACAGTCAATCGCTGCCGCACCTGGCTTAGCCAGCGAGCCCGCCGTCCCGAACTCATGGATTATCTTCAAGAGACGGCAGCGAGCCCCAAGGTGGATGATGCCGCGGAACTGGCCGACGAAATTCAATTGGCCGTCCGCGACCTGCGCGTGGAGTATCAAAGCGTCTTCGTGATGTATCACGAGCAGGGACATGCTTACGAGGACATCGCCGCAGCGCTGGGAAGACCGGTGGGAACCATCAAGACGTGGCTCTACCGCGCCCGCCTTGAGGTTCTAGATCGCCTGCGCCGCCGAGGGATGATTTCTGAGGTGGCCGATGAACTGCCTTGAGTGTCAAGAAGTGTTCCAACGCCGGCTGGACGGTGAAACGATCGACCTTGCGCCCGATTTGCACGAGCACCTTGCGCAGTGCCCCTCCTGCCGCGTCTTGTACCTTTCCGGGAAGACGTTGCTGCGCGGATTGAAAGTCCTGCCGCCCCCAACGGTTCCCCTGGATTTCAGCAAACGTATGACCGGTCTGGTCCTGGCCGATCGCAGGTCTCGTCGCCGTCGCGTTCGGTTGCGTTTGGTGATTACCGCGGCCTTGGCCGCGTGTGTGCTCGTCATGGCCCTGGCCGGGGATTTCTTGTTGCCCGTTCCTCGAAGCGTGCCCTCGCGGCCCAACCCTTTGGCCAACGACAGCAAAAAGGAAACGCCGGAGATTGCGCCGATCAACGATCCCGAGGAGTCTCCTCACCTGGCCCAGTCGGTTGCCAATGCGCGCGACGCGCTTGTTTCCATTTCGGAACGCTGGGCGGACAATGCCAGGGAACAGACGAGGATCCTTGTTTCGGCCGCGAATGCTATTGAGGTTCCCGGCATCGATAATCTTCCGGAAAGGACTGGGCCCTTCGAGTTGGAACCCGCTGCCCAAGCGCTCCAACAAACCGGGCAGGGAGTCGCCGAAAGCTTGCAACCCGTAACCAAGAGCGCGCGCCGGGCCTTCGCATATTTCGTCCGCGAATTGCCGGTGCTGGAAGGATACCGTTGATCTGATGACCCGATACCTTCTTGCGCGCACTGGCGCATACTTTTTCGTCACCCTCGGTGCCCTTTCACCCTGCTGGGCGGAGGCTCCCTCCGCGCGCGACGAGCTGCTTCGGTTTGTCCCCAAGGATTGTGGTCTCTGTTTCGTCGTCAATGATCTGCGCGGGAATGTCGCCCAATGGAAAAAGTCCCCCTGGATCAAATCTCTCAAGGAGTCCGCGCTAGGCAAGGCTTTTCTCGATGCCCCCGAGTTTACGGACTTGCTCAGATTGCAAAAAGACCTGAAGAAGCACCTCGACGTTGATTGGCAAGTTGTCCGTGACGATGTGCTTGGCGATGCCGTGGTGTTCGCCTACCAACCCGGGACGTCAAACAATTCCGCAAATGAACAAGGGATTCTCCTGCTGCATGCGCGGCGGCCTGAAGTCCTGGCTCGGCTTCTGGACAACCTGAACCGAGCGCAGATGACGAGCGGCGACTTGAAATCTCTGGAAACCAGAACATACAAGGGCCTTGACTATGTCTGCCGCGTGGAGGCGAAGCAAAATCACTTTTATCTCCTGAGCGGGCATTTCTTTGCTTTCACGGGCAAGGAAGAGTTGCTTCAGCGAATTCTGGAACAAAAACAACAGGAGTATCCGGAAGCCCCACCCGTCGCCCTACACCTGGAAAAAGCCGGCGCCAACACGGCCGTGGCCAGTCTCTGGATCAATCCCCGTTCCTTTGACGCCGATCTCCAACAAAAAGCGGCGGCCATGTCCGGTCCCCAGTCGCTCTTGCTCAAGGGCCTCTTGGAGCACTGGAAGGCCTTTGATGCCGTGGTTGTTTCCTTCGCGGCCCAGGATCACATCGAATTCAAGTTGGCCATGTTGGCTCGAGAAAAAGACCTGCCGGCGTACTCCCGTGGCTTTTTCATGCAGCCGGCCCGGCCTTCGGATTTGTGGCTGCGCTTCCCAGACAAAGCCATCTTCAGCATGGCGGCGCGCATCGAGGGGAGCGACGTGGCGGCCACATTTGTGGATTTCGCTCCCGCCGACGTCCGGCGGACCGCTCAGCAAACACTGCAACCGCTAGCCGCCCTGGCCGGGATCGATTTTGCCAGGGACGTCGCCCCCAATGTGGGGCCGGACTGGGGCCTCTGTGTCTTACCGGCAACAGACCCCAAAAGCGTGCCCCAGGTGATCGCCGCATTGGCCGTTCGTCCGGGGCCAAAGGACATTGGCGTGGATCAGGCCCTCTATCGTGGAGTGGATTTCCTCGCGGGACTTTCCTTATTCGATTACAATCGCCGCCACCCCGACGATCCCATCCGACTGCTCAACCTGAGGCAAGAAAAAGTGGAGGTCAAGTACCTGGCCAACGATAAGCTCTTTCCCCCGGGCTTCGAACCCGCCTGGGCCCTCAAGGGCGGCTACCTCCTCCTCGCGACAACGCCGGAAGCGGTGGCCCGATTCGGCGCGGCGCCGGAGCGAACGGCGGCGAGCGGCGAAGCTCCTATTATGCGTATCTCACCCAGGGAACTGGCCAAGGCTCTGGGTGAACATCGCCAAACTGCCATCGACCACATTGCCGCCAAAGATCATGTTTCCAAGATTGTTGCCACCCAGGAACTTGACAAGGCCCTGTCAGTGCTCAACCTGGTCGAGCGCATCGAAATCGCCCGTAGCAGCGGCTCGGGTCAATCCAGCTTCGTCCTGCGCATCATTTCCCCCAAAGAAAAATAACGCGCTCTTTACTTACTGTGCTCCTTGGATTATGGTTCGCTCCTTCGTTCGGTCGCGGGTTCGTTCAAGGAGGAACTGCCTGGTGTCCACGCTTGATCTTTGGCTCTTTTTAATGACTCCCGGGGGGTGCCTCCTGGGCGGCTTGAGCATTTACTGGGCGCGCGGACAGGACCACCCGGGCCTCATGCTCTGGGGCCGGCGGCTTTTTATCGTTACCCTGCTCGCCTTGGGTTCTATGACCCTGGTTGCGGCCTGCGCGCACGCCCGAGGCCTGGCCCCGCTTGGCCTGATCGCCGGGTTTTTGGTAATTGGCATGTTGTGGGAAAGTAAACAGTTAACTTGAGGCGAACGGGGCACACTAAGCCGCGCTGCGCTCCGGCGTTTTCTTCCCGGTCGGCATTTCTCTCTGGCGCAACGAGCCGATAATGTATGTCGGCCGTCCTTTGGTCTCCAGGAAGATGCGCTTTACATATTGGCCGATGATGCCAAGGCTGAGAAGCTGCAGCGCTCCCACCATGAGCACGGCCAGCAGCGTGAGCGACCACCCTTGGGGCGTGTGCAAGTGGCAGAGGCAATCTAGCGCCAGCCAACCCCCCGTGAGCATTGCCAATCCCAGAAGAATGAAACCAAGATATGTGAGCAGGGCCAGCGGAAAGCTGCTGAAACCGATAAGCCCGTCCATGGCCAGGCGAACGAGGGCACGAAAAGTGTACTTGGGTTGGCCCGCATTGCGAGCCGCTCGTTCATAGCGGATCCCGGTTTGCCGATAACCCGCGAAACTACGCAGGCCACGCAGGAAACGCGTTCGCTCCGGCATGTTATGGAGAGCGTCCACGACCGTGCGATCCATGAGGCAAAAATCACCACTGTCGAGTGGAATGTCCAGGTCGCTGATGGCGCGCAAGGTGCGGTAAAACAGGGCATAGGCAATGCGTTTGCCCAAACCTTCCTTCCGCTTGGCCCGAATAGCGTAAACGACCTCAAAGCCCTTGCGCCAGGTCGTGAGAAACTGGCCCAGCACTTCCGGAGGGTCCTGCAAATCGCCGTCCATGAGGATCACTGCCTGGCCGCGTGCCTGGTCCAGGCCGGCGCTGAGGGCAGCCTGGTGCCCGAAATTGCGGCTCAAATGCACAGCCACGACACGCCAATCCTGCCGGTGCAACTCCTCCAAAATCCGCGGCGTGGCATCCCGGCTGCCGTCGTTGACGAAAACCAGCTCGAACCGCTCGCCCTCATGTTCGAGGGAAGCAGTCAGCCGCTGGTACAACTCAGGCAGATTCTCTTCTTCATTGAAAAGCGGAACGACCACGCTGATCAGCGTTTTTTCTTCACCAAATTCTTGCGCGGATGCCACGGATCTCATGGGGTTCCTTAAACACGTCGGCTTACCTAGCAACGCGCGTTTGCTCATCTTCCCACGTTGCCCGCGCATGGGAAAAAAGCGATTCTGATGGGAAATAACAAAGGGGGCCACGAAAAACAATACGGCTTAAATCTGCCAAGGATGATTTGGACTGCTGAACCACGCCATGAGATTGCAGACCCGCTTCCGCCGGGCTTGTCGCGGCGGAGCCTCCATTTCAGGCGGGCGTCAGTTCCCACTGGCGTGCGCGTATCGCAAGAGCCTCAGCGTATTTTGGCCAGTCGTGGAGCGTCGCCGGATCAAAATCCGCGCCATTTGGCCAAACCAGTGTATGTACTTCGAGATCGATTTGCACTTGATTGAACAGGGCTAAATCCCGAAGCGGGCGGTAGAGTTCCCCCGCCAACACCGGCTCAAAGTTGACCACTTGCTCCGTTTGGTCATCAAACTGCACGCATAGGGTATAAGGGGCGAGAATTTGGAACGATTTCACACGATGGATCGGATGCGCTGTCATTTTCTTCCCTCCAAAGGATCAATCGGCAAAGGCGTTTGCCCCGCTTGCAACCGTGCCCAATCGGCCAACAGCTCTTCTTGGTGAAGCTCCGCCCAGGCCTCTACCAGGCGCCGCTGGCGCCTCGGGAGTTCCCCGACGATCATTTCGACGGGATCGAGGCTGAAGATCGCCACATCTTCTTGGTAGTACGCGTGGAAGTGCGGTAGATGGTGCGGCGCCCCGACCTCCATGTACATACGAATGATAATTCCAAAAAAGCGGCTGAGCTCTGGCATAGTGTATTCTATTATGATTTTCAAACGCGCAGGCCAACATGCCGTAAACGCGGCCTCACGACGACCCGCGATCGATCCACTTGGGCGCGTATGCCGTGCGGAGGACCTCCATTTCTGCGAGCAGCCCGTTCGCGTCACCGCCCACCAACAACATCGCGCGGTGCTCCGGGCGAACGAACCGCTGCTCGACGAGTCGGTCCAGGAACGCTAGCAGAGGGTCGAAGAACCCTGCTACATTCAGCAGTCCGTAGGGCTTCGCGTGCAGCCCCAGCTGTCCCCAAGTCCACACCTCGAAGAACTCTTCCATCGTGCCGATGCCGCCCGGCAGGGCGAGGAACCCGTCGGATAGGTCCGCCATGAGGGCCTTGCGCTCGTGCATGGACCCGACCACCCGTAGCTCCGACAACCCGTAGTGGGCCACTTCCTTTTCCACCAGCGCCTGCGGGATGACCCCAATGACACGCCCGCCGGCGGCCAGGGCGGCGTCGGCGACCGCTCCCATCAAGCCCACCCGACCGCCGCCGTATACCAGGGTGCGGCCGGACCCTGCAAGCAGCCGGCCGACCTCTCCAGCCGCGCTCGCGAACGCCGGATCAGCACCGGGGCTGGAACCGCAGTAGACGCATACCGAAAGCACGATGCTTGCCTCCTTTCGCCGCACGACCCTCTCACCGGCCGCGCCGGCAACTCCGCCTGAAGCTTCCAATCACGAACGGGCGGCCCGGTCCGGTGCAGCACCGGATCCCGCGTGCCCTTGCTGCACGAGATCCCACCGGTTGCCGTACAGGTCGAGGAACACGGCCACCGTGCCGTACAGCTCGTCGCGCGGCTCCTCCGCAAAGCGCACCCCGCGCGAGCGCAGGTCGTGGTAGTCCCGCCAGAAGTCGTCCGTGCGAAGGAACAGGAACACCCGCCCGCCGGTCTGGTCGCCGATGCGTGCCGCTTGCTCCGGGGTGGCCGCGCGCGCCAGGACCAGGGCGGTGCCCCCACCCGGCGGGCGAACTACGATCCACCGCTTGCCTCCTCCGACGGGGACGTCCTCCGCGACCTCGAACCGCAGGCAGCCCGTGAAGAAGGCGATGGCTTCGTCGTAGTCTCGCACCAGAAGTGACACGGACGCGATCACCTGCACCGCCGCCCTCCGATTCCCACGCCGAACTTGTGATTCTGTTGATTTGCTTTGTAATATTACTTTTCCGCCGCTACGCGGCCGTTTTCGCTGTTTTTTCTCTTGACTCTCCCCTTGCTGGAGGCCGTATCCTCTGAATAGCGTGACCGTTTCACGTGCGGGCCAGCTGTCTCCGAGGGCACTGTCGTGTTCAGTATTGGGGAGTTTTCCAAAATCACCGGGCTGACGGTCAAGACGCTCCGCTTCTACCACGAGAAGGAGATTCTCGGCCCCGCCTGCGTGGATCGAGAGACCGGCTACCGTTATTACGACGTCCGCCAGGTCGATAAGGCACGCGTCATCACGGAACTCAGAAAGCTGGAGTTCTCGCTTGATCAAATCAGCGAGCTGCTCAACAACTACGACGACGAGGCTGACATCCTGGACCACCTGGAGCGGCAGAAGGCGACCATCGACGAGAAAATGCGCCAATTCGTTGACGTTGGGCGTTCCCTGGAGCGAATCATCCAAAGAGAAAAGGAGGCACGCATGACCGTCCGAAATTCGACGTTCGAGGTCGAGGAGAAGACACTGGACACACTGCTCGTCGCAGGGGTGCGTATGAAAGGCCGCTACAGCGAGTGCGGCAAGGGCTTCGCCAAGATCGGCAAAGCCATGGGTTGGTACATCTGTGGGAAGTGCTTTCTGCTGCACTACGACGCCGAGTACAAGGAGGATGACGCCGACTTCGAGGCGTGCATGCCGATTCGCAAGGGAAAGGTCGTGAGCGACATCTCCGTGCGCGAGCTCCTCGGTGGACGCTGCGTGGCGCTGCTCCACAAAGGGCCTTATGAAGAATTGAGCAAATCCTACGGCAAGATTTTTGCGTACATCAAGGACAAGGCGTACGAAATCCTCATGCCAACCCGTGAAGTGTACCTCAAGGGACCGGGAATGATCTTCAAGGGCAACCCCAAGAACTACCTCACCGAAATTCAGATTCTCGTGAAACGCTCATGAATTCAGATTTAACATGATCGACGTGCCATAAGGGGAGAGCAATCGCGCGTTTTTCGCAAAAAAAATCGCAAACGATGTCCAAATAATAGCTTGCGGCGAGAATTGTGCGTTTTTCGAGGGGGGTCTCGTGCACAATGCTTGCACAATGCTCCCTTGAGGAATCACAAAACCTTTCCAGTATATGCTTTAAGCCAGCGCGACCATTGTGCAATGCACTTTGCACAATGCTCTTCCTTGCACAATGGTCAGCCGGCACTTTAAACCAGCGTGTTGCCGCGTGTTGCCGCGTGTTGTCATCCGATCAACGCTCGGATGGATGCCTCCTCCACCGGCCGGATGAGGCCCCTTTCGGTGATGATGCCGGCGATCAGGCAGGCAGGAGTCACATCGAAGGCTGGGTTGTAAACCTTGACGCCGTCGGGGGCGATTTGTTTGCCCAGGCCGTGGGTAATTTCGCGGCCGTCGCGCTGCTCGATGGGAATGGCGTCGCCGCTCGCCAGGGTCAGGTCGAAGGTGCTGCTCGGGGCGGCGACATAAAAAGGAATGTTGTGGGCCTTCGCCAGGAGGGCGACGCCGTAGGTGCCGATCTTGTTGGCAGTGTCGCCGTTGGCCGCGATGCGGTCGGCGCCGGTAATGACCAGGTCGATACGTTTTTCCTTCATCACCTGCGCGGCCATGTTATCGCAGATGAGCGTGACGTCGATGCCGCGCTGCTGAAGTTCCCACGTCGTCAGGCGTGCCCCCTGAAGAAGCGGCCTGGTCTCGTCGGCAAAGACGCGAAACTTTTTCCCCTGCTCGGCGGCCGAGAACATGACCGCCAGCGCAGTGCCATAATCCGCGGTCGCCAACCCTCCGGCATTACAGTGCGTCAGGACCCCCTGGCCGGCACCGATCAGTCCGGCACCGACCGCCCCGATGGCCCGGCACATGCGGCGATCCTCCTCCTCGATCTTGAGGGCTTCCTGAAGGAGCATCTGGTGGAGCTTGAGAGGGGGGAGTTTCTCCAAGTGGGGGTGAACGTGAGCTTCCATGCGGTCCAATGCCCAAAAGAGGTTGACCGCGGTGGGCCGGCTGGTACGCAGGAAATCGGCGACTTCCTTGAGACGTCGTCCGAAGGAACCTCGCTCCCGGTCGGGCAATTGCTGCATGCCGATCACCACGCCCATGGCTGCCGCCACACCGATGGCCGGTGCGCCGCGGACCCGCAACGACCGGATCGCTTCCCAGACTTCCTCGACAGTCCGGCAATCCCGGTACTGCACCTCGGTGGGCAACAGGGTTTGATCGAGAAGGCGCACGCACCCCTGTGTGTCGCCGATCCAGGCGATGGTGCGGTGAGCAGCAAACTGCGGCGTCTGGTTATTCATGGGATCCATCAAGGAGACTGTTGAAAAAGGGGATATTCATCTTTTCGGGCCTCATTTTCACTGGTTTTTTTGAAGCCAGAAAAGATGAATGTCCCCTTTTTCAACCATTCAGTATGCGCAGTGCCGCGTCATGCAGCAAACCGTTGCTGGCCAGCACGTCGGGTTTTTCAATGTCAATCTTGCCGTTCCATGCAGTCATTTTGCCGCCCGCTTCTTCGACCAAAGGGATGAGGGCCGCCAGGTCCCAGGCATGGACGCCGTGCTCGACCATGAGATCGCCCGAGCCTTGCGCCACCAGGACGAAGCCATAAAAGTCCCCGAAGCCGCGCTGACGCTGGGTTTGCTTGATGAGGTTAAGGAACTGCGCCTCGCGGCCCGCCTTGGTAAACCAGCTGAGGCTGGAATAAAAAACGTGGGCTTCTTTGAGATTCGCAACCCGCGAAACGTGAAGGGGGCGGTCGTCGCGAAACGCGCCGTCGCCGCGCAAAGCCCGGTAGGTCTGGTTCATGGTCGGCAAATAACTGACACCGGCGATCAGTTCCCCTTTGTATTCCAGGCCGACCAAAGTCGCCCAGAGAGGGACACCGCGCACGAAGTTGCGCGTGCCGTCAATGGGATCGATGATCCAGCGAAAACCTGAGCTGCCCGGCGTGGACCCGGATTCCTCGCCCAAAAAACCATCCTGCGGAAACTTATCCAGGAGAGTGGTCCGCAGCATTTGCTCAGCTCCGCGATCCGCCAGTGTAACGGGCGAGTGATCCGGCTTCCATTCGACGGCAATGCCGGCATCGAAATGCTGAAGAGCGAACCGGCCCGCCTGGTGAGCGGCGTCGAGAGCGAGTTCGTAGCGATCACGCCAATCGGGATTCATGAGGGAAATCTGGTTTTAGTAATCCGGTAGGTCCGGCGAGCCGAGCCCGACCGGTGCCGATCGGCTCGCGGCACCTACTTCTTCGCAGGTTGAACGCGATAGGAGACCGTATTGGGCGTCACGCTGGGCGGCGTCTCGTACGGAAGGGCTTGCAGGAAAGCGACCAGATCGTCGAGCTCTTCCGTCGTGAGTTGGCTTGTCTTGCCGTGCTTGTCGCCCTTGTTGTAAATGGTCAAGACGTCATGAAGGGTCTTGGCCTTGCCATGATGGAGATACGGCGCCGTCCGGTATATTCCCAACAGCGTGGGCGTGTCGTACAGGGGGCCCATTTTCTCCGTGGGATCATCGTTGCCGGTGCCGACGTCATGAAGCTTGAACGGTTTTTCCAGAGAACTATCGGTGAAATACGGTCCGCCATGGCACGAGGCGCAGTTCACGTCCTTGCGCGCGAAGACCTCCTTGCCCCGGGCGGCAGCCGGTGGCAACTTTCCAGGCGCGAGAATATTCGGGGACAGTGGAAAATCGAAAGAATTGTTGTAAATGGCCAGCGCATCCAGGTCCTTCGACCGGCCCGATGTTTTTTCCGTCAGTTCGACCTTGTCAAAGCCGACTTTCCCCTTGAACGGGCCAGGCGCCAGGCCGGTGCGGCTTTGCATGAGCTGGCTGCGAATGGTGTACTCAAAATCCTGGGCTTCGTCGCGGTCAGCCGACCAGTGCAGGGGATGCGTGTGGGCCACGCCGAACAACGAGGTTGTTTTGCGCAACCCCTCCGGTTGTTGCCAGACCCGGCCATCGCTATGTCCATCCGGATGGCAGGACGCACAGGCGATCCAGCGCCGGCTTGTCATGGGCGGTTTGGCGCTGTTGAACAGGACTTTCCCGCGCACCCATTCGGGCGTCATGGGAGGGGCACAAACCTGGATCTTGTCCAGGAGCTTCATGGTGTCCGCCTGATGCACGGCCACCGCGAAGTCCATGGCGTTGTAAATGTAAACTAATTGATTGTCGGGGCTGAGACGGATCGCCCGTGGATTGTGGCCGATTTGACGGGGAAGACCAACGGCCTCGATTTCCTTGTAATCATCGTCGATCACGCGGCACACGTTGATGTCGTCCGTGCCGGCGTAGATGAGGTAGAAACGCTTGCCGTCCGACGATATGGCTGATTCCCAGGGATTCGTGGTCACGTAGACGCCGTTAAAGGTGTCCATCCCGAAAGACACACGGCGCCGGTCCTCACCAGGGTTCAAATCGCAGATCGATAGTTGCGGGAATATTGAGCCGGACCCGTTATTGACGGCGACGATCGAGCGGATGTGGGCAAGGTAAGCCTTGGGCCTGGTCGGGTGCAGAAGCACGTGACGGGAAAGATTGTCGGTGCTGTGCCCCTTCCAGGAATCGACGACCTTTTGGCCGGCGACATCGAAAGCCAAAAGTATGCCGGTGTAAAACTCGCTCACGTAAACGCGGCGGCCGTCGTCAGCAAGTGCGATGCCGCGCAGATGGGAACCGGCCTTGGTTTCACGGATCAGACTTTCGTTTTGCAAATCGATGGTGCTGATCGTGCCGGGATACTCGTGGGTCACCCAGCCCGTACGGCCTTCGCGGTCGGCGACGATTCCATAGGGTTCAGCACTTACCTGCAGTTTCTTGCTGATGGTGCCCGTGTCGGCGTCGAAGAAAACGAGGGCGCTGTCCTCGTACAAGGTGACCACGGCGCGCGGGCCTGTACCGATCCAGGAGACGCATTCGGGCTTCTCGCCAACCGTGATTTCACGGAGGACCTTGCGCGTGACCGTATCGACGACGGTGACGGTGCCGTTGTCGCGATTGGCCGCCAGCAGGAATTTGCCGTCGGGCGAGACGTCCAGGAGGCTATTGCTGGAGCCGGCGTGGGCCGAAGGAACTGCGAGGCAAAGCAGCACAAGGGAAAAAACGAGTCGGAACTTCATGTCCGATATCTCCTGGATGGCGAAGAAAAACGAGTCGGAGGGTCTATTATGCGTGGAGTGATGGAGAAATGCAACCGGGCAGTTCCATCATATGTCGACTGTTCCCATGTGGACGGTGGCAGAATGGCCAACACGAAGAATATAGGCACGCTTCCCCGGATGAGCCGCGCGGACCGCGAAGGCCGCTTCCGTTAATGTGGTTCCAAGGAAATAATCCTCCGAATCAGGCTCGATGGCCACAAAACTATTCGGATGGGTGCGCTCCAACTCCGACTTAAAGCGTTTTGCGTAGATTTTCTCGGAACGTTGAATCAGCTCCGATCGTGCAAGATTCGAGGTGTTCAGGTTTTCCTCCCGCTGTCCGCCATGTCCAATGATTTGAAACATAAACAAGAACCCGCATGTTATGGCTGCATTCTAGGTACCCTGGCCATTGCCGCCGGATGGATGTCCGACGGCAGGGATTTCCATGATGGAAGTGATGTGCATCATGGCAACCCAGATTTGGTCATCGTAAATGTTTGGATTCTTGGCGCTCGGGAGGCCAATGGTCACATCCCGCGTGCCGACCATGATCAGTTCAGGATGAAAGATGTCAAATGCTTGCCCCGAACTGGTCATCAGTCGAAAAGGCACAAAGGGCACCTTGCGAACATGCTTTAGTAGATCCGCCCCGGAAAACATGGATTCTCCTTCACACCTTTACCGCCGGCCCCTGGCCGCGCGGTCGTGCTAAATCAGTCTTCTTTTTTCGTGCCGCTCCGAGGCTCGCTTGGATAAAACCCCGAAACAGCGGATGCGCCTTCGTCGGCTTTGATTTAAACTCGGGATGGCACTGCACCGCCAGGAACCAGGGATGGTCGCGCAGCTCGATCACTTCAACGAGTTGGCCGTTGGGACTGGTACCCGTCACGTCAAAACCGTGGGCCGCGAACTGCTGGCGGAATTGGTTGTTGAACTCGAAGCGATGACGGTGGCGTTCATGGACCACCAGGCCTTCATAAGCCTGGTGCGCCTTGCTGCCCTCGGTCAGCTTGCACGGATAGGCGCCCAGGCGCATGGTGCCTCCCTTGTCGGTGATCGCATACTGATCGTCCAGCATGCACACGACGGGGTAACGGCAATTGCGGTCGAATTCCGTGCTATTGGCATCTTCCAGGCCGACCACGTTGCGCGCGAACTCGATGACGGCACATTGCAGGCCCAGGCAGATGCCGAAGAACGGGACCTTGCGCTCGCGGGCATAGCGTATGGCGTCGATTTTGCCCGTGGAGCCGCGGTAATCGAAGCCGCCGGGGATCAGGATGCCGTCCAGACCGCTGAGGACACGCTCGGCGCCTTCGCGTTCAACTTCCTCGGCCTCGATGCGCCGAACCACGACGCGGGCGGCATGGGCGATGCCGGCGTGGTCGAGCGATTCGTAGATTGATTTGTAAGCATCCTTGTGCTTGATGTATTTGCCGACCACGCCGATCGTCACCTCGGCCGCGGGGTTCCTGATGCGCTGCAGCATGCCGCGCCAGTCACTGATGTCGAGCGGCCTGGCCTTGAGTTGCAGCTTTTCGACGATCAGGTCGTCCAGGCGATTCTCGACCAGGCTGAGCGGCACCTCGTAGATGCTGAATTCCTTGTCGCGCTCCTCGATGACAGCTCGTTTTTCCACGTTACAGAACAGGGCGATTTTCTCGGCGTCGTCCTTGCCCAGCTCGCGCTCGGTCCTGCAGATGAGGATGTCCGGCTGGATACCAATCTGCCGCAGGCGCTCGACGCTGTGCTGAGTCGGCTTGGTCTTGGCCTCGCCGGCGGCCTTCAAATAAGGGATCAGCGTCAGGTGGATATAGAGTACATTCGCCTTGCCCAGATCTAGCGCGACCTGGCGGATGGCTTCGAGAAAGGGGAGCCCCTCGATATCGCCCACGGTGCCGCCGATCTCCGTGATAACCACGTCCACATCATCCGTGGCCAGCTTGGCGACGGCGGCCTTGATCTCGTCGGTCACGTGGGGAATGACCTGCACGGTCCGGCCCAGGTATTCGCCCTTGCGCTCTTTCTGGATGACCGAGAGATAAATCTTGCCTGTGGTAAAGTTGCAATCGCGGCTGAGGGGAGCGTTGGTGAAGCGCTCATAATGTCCCAGGTCGAGGTCGGTCTCGGCGCCGTCGTCCAGCACGTAGACTTCGCCATGCTGAAATGGACTCATGGTGCCGGGATCGACGTTGATGTATGGATCGAATTTTTGCAGACGCACGCGCAAGCCGCGGTGCTCCAGCAGCATGCCGATGGAGGCGCAGGTAAGTCCCTTGCCCAGGGAACTGACCACCCCGCCGGTGACGAAAATATGCTTGGCCACACTGTGTTCCTCGGATCCCAAATAAAAACCATGGGGAAAACCGCCCGTGAGTATCTTATCCGGTGATTGGTAGGGAGCCAACGGCGTCGGGATGAAGACTCTATTTGATCCGAGATACCACGTGACTGCGTTGTGCAAGAGCGGGGCGCGGATGCCTCAAGGATTCTTTTCCAAGAATGCGCGCAACGCCGTGAAAAACTCCATTGGCAGCGCATCATTGTGATCCGCGTCTACCAGCGTATAGAATTGTTTGGGTTCATTGGCGGTTTCAAAAAGACGCTTGCCCTGCGCGAATGGAATGAGCGTGTCCCGGGTGCCGTGGCCGATGAACACGGGTTGTTTGCAGGCCCTGATCTTGGTGATGCTGTCGAAGCGATTGCGCATGAGCCAACGGACGGGCAGCCAGGGAAGCATGGTGGCCCCGGCATCGGGGGCGGAGGTGAAGGTCTTGACGAGGACCAGGCTGCGATGGGGTTTTCGCGACGCAAGATCGACGGCCACGCCGCCGCCCAGGGAGCCGCCATAGAGCAAGATCTTCTGGGGGTCGATTTTTTTGGTATCGGTCAAGAAGCCATAGGCCGCGTCGGCCGCCTGATAGCAGCCCTGTTCGGTGGGCCGGCCGCCGCTTTTACCGTACCCGGGATAATCGAAGATGAGGACATGCACCTTGAGAAGCTCGCGGAGCTTGGCGATGGAGCCGCCGCGATGGCTCAGGTTGCCCGCGTTGCCGTGGCAGTAAAGCAAGGCCTGGTCCGCGCCCGGGCAGGGGAGCCACCAGGCATGGACGCGGGTGCCGTCAGCGCTGGTCAAATCCACGTCCTCGATGTCCGTGAGTGGGGCCGGCTGCCAGGCGTCCTGTGCTCTCGTAGGCCTGAAGACGAGTGAATTCTCAAGGAACCAGAGCACGCCGCACACCCCCAGGTAAGCGAGAACGAGGACCAGCACACCACGCCCAAGCATTTTCATGCCGCACCACGGCGCGTTTTTCGCCAAACCCAGACGCCGCCCATGAGCAGCCAGCAGCCGCCGGGCAGCCAGTCGCCGGTCCAGGCATAGAGACTGGTGCGGGTGTCGAGGGGGATCGTGGCGAACAAAACGCCCTGGACCTTGGTGAAGTCTTGCCAGTTTCCCTCGGGCAAATCGGGGATGCGGTCTTTCTCTTCGACGACCTCCCACAGCTTCACGTCGCCGAGCGCCTGAAACTCCTTCGGTTTTTGCACGCGCCCATTGCTGTCGATGACCGCGGAAATCCCCATGTTCACGGCCCGCGCCAACGGCCGCCGCGTCTCGATCGCGCGGAAGCGGCTGATGGCCAGGTGCTCGGCGTGCTGGCTGCTGCCGTCGAACCAGCCGTCGTTGGAAATGTTGATGAGGAAATCGACGGCGGGGCCATCCGGGTGGTCGCGCCCATATTGCCGGGCCAGGAAAGGATCGGTGTCCTCGTTGCATATGATCACGCCAAACCGGTATTTATCGAGTTGAAAGCGCGTCAATTTTTCGCCGATGCGGATGCCGTAGTCGAAATCATAGGGGGCAAATTTACTCATCAAGGGCAGCCAATCGCGCAGGGGCACGTATTCGCCGAACGGCACGGGATGGATTTTGTCATAGATTCCCAGGGCGTCGCCGGCAGCCGACATAAGCAGTGCGGAATTATACTGGCGTGCCTCCCCCTTGTCCGTCAAGACGCGGGAATTGAGGCCGAACAGTTGGTTCGTCCTGGATTCCTGGGCCGTCTGGCGGAGCACGTCCCCCACCAGGCGGGCTACTTCGCGTGTGTGTTCGGGGATTTTGTTCAGGTCCTGGGGAAGCACATACCAAGGGTGGGGGAAGCTGGTTTCGGGCCAAACCACCAGGTCCGGCGCGGGAAATCGGGACGACGCCAGTCGACATAAATGCCAGTAATACTCTTTCATTTGTTGAGAGGTGTACGAGGTCTTGTTCGTGTCGGACGCGGCCTCGTTGCGAAAGCGCTGGTCGAGGTTCCCTTGCAACAAGGCCACGCGCGGGCCGGCGCGGAAATCATCCTGGCTCAGCCGCCAGCCTCCGTAAAGGAGCACCGCCGCCACGAGCCCCAGGACAGCGAAATCGACTCTTCGCACGCCGATTCGGTGGATCGCGGCTTGCCCGGAAGACGTTTGCCGGCATGCGGCGCGCACCGCCGGAATAGCCCATAAGAATTCGGCCAACCAACCGTTGACGGCGGCCAGGACAAAGGTAATTCCGTGTACGCCCGCCAGGTCCGCGATTTGCATCACAGCCAGGTAATGGTGCTGAGTGTGTCCGAGATAGTACCAGGCAAACCCCGTCCCCAGAAAGGAGCGCACAAACTCCAGGCTCGTCCACACGAGGGGCACCGTGAGCGCCAGCGGCCAATGCGTGGCACGGTCGAGCCGCCGGATCATGAAAAGTGCCACGGGAAAATACAGGGCGCAATAAGTGGCCAGCATTGCCCAGAGGTACACCATCCGGTAGTCCGCGACAGTCATCCATTGGAGGACGGACCAGAAAAAAAGGCTACCACCGACGTAAGCTCCAAGGTAGATTTGCCATGGCCGCGCATCCAGGCGAACCAGGAAAAGGAGCGGCACCAGCGCCACCCAGCCCAGGAATCCCCAGCCGAGCGGATAGAACGAGAGCCACAGCATGGTCCCGGTCAGCGCCGGCAAAACCAACCATGGCTTGGGAATGCTGGACAGCGGAGTGGCACTTGCGGACGGGTGCGGGCTTGTCTGTATTTCCGGCATTAACACACATCCTGGTTCCATTGTGAATCCTCCATGCTCCTAAACATCAATCCTCCACGGCCAGCACCTCGAGTTCTGCGCCCGCATGATACACATGGTCCCCCGCGGGAAACACGACGAACGCATTGGCCGCGGCCACGCCGCGCAAATCCGGCGAACCGAACCATGGTACCGCTCGCACCTTCCAGCCGCCCTTTTCGCTGACCAACACCGCCGGATGATACGTTGGCCGGTCAGTGCGGTAGGTGAAGTCTTCGGTCAGGATTGCCGTCACAATGTTTGGGCCAGGATCCAGACCCATCAGGCCGCGAATGGCGGGCCGGACAAAAAGCTCGAAACAAACGAGAGCGCTTACGGGATTGCCTGGCAGGCCGAAAACCAGATTCGTTCCTTTCGGACTGTGCGTGTGCGTGCCAAAAAACACGGGCTTACCCGGCTTCATGGCCACTTTGTGAAAAACCGCTTCCACGCCCAGTTCCGCAAGCACACCAGGCACCAGGTCGAGCTTACCCGCCGACACGCCGCCGGAAAGGACAAGGACATCCGCCTCAAGCCCTGCCGTGATAAGGGGACGCAAACTGTCCAGTCGGTCGCGCGCCAGGCCCAGATACTTGGGGATGCCGCCCGCCCTGGCGGCCTGGGCCATGAGCATGGGACCATTGCCGTTGCGGATTTGGCTCGGGCCGGGTTTGTCCGGCGCCTCGACGATTTCGTCCCCTGTCGAAAGCACCGCCACGCGCGCCGCCGGCTGAATTTGGGCAATGACACGACCCACCGTGGCCAACAGCCCCAATTCCTGGGGTCGAAGCCGCGCGCCGCGGGCCAGAATCACTTCGTCCACGCGCATCTCGCGGCCACGCCGCAAAATGTTTTGGCCGAGGCTGGGAGGCTTATCTTCGATCCGAACCGTGCCGCCATCGATCACCTTCGTGCGTTCCACGATCACCACGGCATCGGCACCCACGGGCAGCGGCGCCCCGGTCATGATACGCGTCGCCTGGCCCGGTTCCACGGGCAGCCGCGGCGTTTGGCCGGCACTCACTTCCTCGATAACGCGCAGCTCAGCGCGTCCCAGGGCCACGTCTGCAACCCGAACCGCATAGCCATCCATCATCGACTTGTCATAAGGCGGCATGTCGAGGTCGGCAGTCACGTCCTCGGCGAGAACCAAACCGAGCACCGCGGGCCCCAACCCAAGCGGTTGAGCCCGCAGGGGCCGAACGTTCTCCAAAACCTTCGCCTGGGCTTCCTTGACGCTCAACATGGTGCCTTCTTCCTCCCGAGGTTGTTGCCGAATTCTAGCATCCGGGTACCTTGCAAGACCAGTCCAGCCTATCATTCCAGCAGCTGCACGCGGAGGCAAGAACGCTACTCAAAGCTGAAGGTCACCGCCACCCGCACGCCGTAATTGTGGTTGCGATTCGACGCCTCGTTGTAATTGCGGTAGGCAGAACGCATCGTCCAAGGTAGACGGCTCCATCCTTCTGTATAGACTTGCGCGGCCCGGACGTTAAAATCAAGCGCATCGTTATCTCGAGCACGAATGCGCCACTGAGGGCGGGCCTTATGTTCCGCACGCGCACGGTCGCCCTGTTTCTGGCTCTGCTAATCCCGCCGGCAGCAAGCGCCGCGCCTCCTTCGAAGTCCTCACCGCTCCACGTCCTCATCGACACCGACATCGGCGACGACATCGACGACGCGCTGGCGCTCGCTCTCGCCCTTGCCAGCCCCGAACTTGAGGTGCATGGCATCACCACCGTTCACGGTGACGCCCACACGCGTGCCTTGCTCGTCTGCCGGATGCTGCACGCCATCGGGCGGAACAATATCCCCGTCGCCTCCGGCCGACCCGCATCGGCAACGCCCGACTTTCGCGGCCAACTTCAGTACGGCCTGCGCCCCAGCTTCCGTCTACGCCCCGAACGCGAGCCGGCGGTCGACTTTCTCTACCACCAGCTCAAGGCCCACCCCGGTGAGTTCACCATTGTGGCGCTGGGGCCGCTGACTAACCTCGGTGAGCTGCTGAGCAAGCACCCCGACTGCAAGCCCTGGATCAAGCGCATCGTCCTCATGGGGGGCGCGGTCCGCGCGGGCTACGATCTGCGATCTGAGGTCGTGGCGGAGTGGAACATCCGCACGGACGTCAAGGCCGCCCAGACCGTCTTTACCAGCGACATTCCGCTGGTGCTCGCCCCGCTGGATGCAACCATCAGCCTCAAGCTAGAGGCCGACCGCCGCGGGCGCATCTTTAGGGCACGCACGCCTCTGGCTCGTGAGCTGGAGTCCCTCTATGGCCTCTGGGACAAAGAGATCCCCACGCTCTACGATCCCTTGGCGGTGGCCCTGTGCTTCAAGGAGGATTTTTGCAAGTTCGAAGACCTCCGCCTTCGGGTCGACGATCAGGGCTTCACGCGCCTGGCGGCCGGCAAGCCCAATGCCCGCGTGGCCATGTCTGTCCAGAGCGAGGAGTTCCTTGGCTGGTTCGTCAAGCGCCTGGCGCCGCCACCTGGCTCCCCCACGGCACCGAATGGAAAGCCAACCAATAAGGCCGGCCAAGCAACTCGGCCGATCCCCATCAACAATGCCGGCGCCGCCGAGTTACAGCGCATTCCCGGCATCGGAAGCGTCTTGGCCGAGCGGATAATCGCGGAGCGCCGTAAAGCTCCGTTTCGCTCGGTGGACGACTTGCGCAAGGTCCGCGGCATCGGCCCAATTAAACTCGAGCGCCTGGTCCCCTTCATTACGGTTGAGGACATACCGATCAACCTGGCGACGCCCATTCCCCGCGGAAACTTTCCGAACCTCGTCCATGTCGTCGAGGACTTCGAGACCGACATCGAGCGGCGCTGGTGGCTAGCCGGCAAGCTCGAGACAAAGAACGTGCCCCCAGGCAGCACCCGGGCCTGTCGCGGTGTATTGACCAACGATTTCGACGACCGCATGGGTGATGCCGAGGCCCTGTACAAGGCGGTCATTTTCAATCCCGTGCCCGGCCCGCCGCTGGGCCAACACCCTAGGTTGGCCTTCCGTTGCTGGCTCAAGAGAACCGACACCTTGCGCGTACAGATCTTCAGCCTAACACGCGGCTACCATCGCAATCTGGTGCTGGCAGACCTGGCCCAGGAACGCTGGCAAGACATTGCCGTGGACCTGACGAAGTCACGCCGCCCCGATGGTAGCGGCGGCCCCTTGGCGGAAAACGAGCGCATCGACGACATTCAATTTTACGCCGACGCCGGGGCCGATCTGCTCATCGACGACATCGTCCTTTACGATGCAGCTCCCCAGGGGGAGAAACGGCCCTTTCCCAAGCGCCTCCATTTCACCGGCTGGTTCGACACCGGCAGCCAAGGCAAGGAATGGCCCGGCAGCTTCGAAATCGTTACCAAGAACCCGCCCCGCCAGGACAAGGCAGCACAGTCAGGGGTCGATCCGGCGTCAGGCCTCCCGTGGATTCGGCTGCACCTCCGCGGCGAGCGGCTCATCGGCGCAGCCACCCAACTTCGATTCCGCTACCACCTCACCGGCGCCGCCGACCTGCGCGTGGCGCTATTCAAAGGCGGGTCGCCGATTGCACCACCCGCCAGTGTGGTTGGAATGACCCAGAATGCCTGGACGGAGACGACGGTCAATTTCTTTCGCGGTGAAGTGCGTCCTGACATCCCCGTGGACGAGGTTCACTTCCTCTTGCCGCGCGGAGCCGAATTGCTTGTGGATGACGTACTGCTGTTTGAGCCGGGAGATGAGCGGCCTTAACCCGTTCGGACTATTCCATCCCGCCAAAACTGCCTTCCTCATCACTCGCCTGGCGACAAGTTAAGAATCTGCGAGCGCCAGGGTGAGCATGACGCCCTGGCCGGCGACTTTACCACGGCGTAAGGATCGGGTCGCCATATGTTTAATCTCAAGCGGGTGGAGTCTGGACGGCAGGGAGCAGGAACTTCCAAGTTCAGGGACGGATTAGTGGCAATCCGGCAGAACCGGCAGAACCGGCAGTGAAGGAAGGGGCCAAGAAAATCGAAGGGGATGCCAAGAAGATCGAGGATTCCTTGTACGATCGCTTACCTTCCGTGTCTGTGTTTCGCCGCCCGCCGTCGCCGTTGGCTCCGGGTTAAACTATCAGTCTTTCGCCTTACCGGCCGTGATTCCAATGACTGTCCCGCGCCTTGGATAACGAATCCATCCCCGCACGATGGCGAGCCGGTGGGCGTTAGCCCCCGGAGTCAGAATCCACAGTGCAAGATCTCTGTCCACTGGACGCTGACTCCGGGGGCTAACGCCCACCGGCTCGCCAAATTATCCATTAGGCGGCCGGATCGGCCTCATCATGGCCGGCCGCCGGCTATTACACCGCCGGAGTTACACTTTCTGCTCTGTTCAGTTTGTGCGGCGCGTTCTTATGCATGGGGGGAAATAGCGCGGTTTGCTTCAAGATCGTCGCTTCCGGTGCCTTGCCGGCAGGGCAATCGCATGAAGAAATTGGGCGACAATCATACACGCTGTTCAGTAACCTCAGACAAGAGAGGTAACCGATTTTTCCTTTTCCCACGCAGTCCAAATACGTTGCGCCGGTTCGCAGCTCTCGATTCTTGAGCCGGACACTCGGCATTCGGACTGCCTTTGCTTCAAATCCTTGGTTCGGGCCTCGGAAAACGGCACTCCACCCGACTTTTGCCCATTTTCCCTGGGAATTAGGTGCGATTGCCCTGGCCTTGCCGGCAGGCATCGGCGTTACTCCTTGGTATAAAATGATTTATGTTATGCGTGTTGTTATGCGTGTTGTTATGCAAGGTGTTATGCACGAAAACGGGGGTATACACCGTACATGCATGCATAACATAAGTCGTTATTTTTGGCCAAGAATCCGTGTTACGGCTCTACCAATACCAATTCGATTGGAGGGTGCGTTTGCAGCTCTTTCAGGGGTGGTCGAATCGGCTTGACGGCGACCAGGTCCACCACCATTTCGCGAACGACATTGCGCGAGCGCATCACGTCCTCCATGATTTCCTCGGCACTCTTGCCCTGGTATTTTTTCTTGCTCACAAATAATTGAATGTGATCCGTGCGCCAGTCGCCCCGGTAGCCGTAGTCTGCCCGCCAGTAGAAGGGTTGCGAAAAAAAGCCGAACGTGTTCGGAAAACACAGGCGCACGTGCGTCGGATCTTCCATGGCATCGTCGCTGGAGCCGTAAGGGACGCGGAAGATAGCTTTGGCATTGGGTTTGGCGATGCGGTGGAGCTCTTGCATAAACGGCAACGGGCTGTGCAAGTGTTCAAACAGGTGACTCGCGAGGAATTCGCCAATTGTATCGGCTTCGAATGGTAAAGGGACCGCGCCGCACTTATCGAGGTCGGCGACCACGTCCACCCCGGCCCCAGGCCGCCAATCGAGATTGATCCAGCCGGGCAGAATTGTCTTGCCACAACCCAAATGAAGGCGTGTGGAGGCGATTGCCGTTCCGGCCGACATGGGTCTAATCCCTCAAATCGTTGCCAACGGACGCGTGGCGAAGGAGCGTGGCTTCTCTCCGGAGGTATAAATCTCCCACATGGTGCCATATGCACTTTCAAGGTTTTGGGCAAATTGCCCGGAGTCGAACAGGGCGGACGTCTCACGGTTGGCTTCCAGCCGCTTCCGTAGATCGGCAAGAAGGGCCGGTTCTCGGGCCAGGCGCAGGGCCAAATCATGATAATCATCGAGGCAGGTCGTGATCAATTCCGAGAGACCAAGGGCGCGGAGCAAGCTGCCGGCCACGCGAGAAATGAACGTCGCGCCGGCCAGGGTCAGCAGCGGACAACCAGCCCACAAGGCGTCACTGGCGGACGTATGGGCGTTCACCGGGTACGTGTCCAGGAACAAGTCGGCCAAACGGTGGCGTGCCAGATGTTCAGGCAACGGCTGATGCGGCGCGAACACCAAGCGGTCGGCGACCACACCTTGAGACTCGGCTTCGCGGCGCAGGTTGACGGGGACAAACCGATTGCTTTCCAATAGCCAGAGAACGCTCCCTGGCACGGCCCGCAATAGCCGCATCCACACCTGAAACATAGGCGGCGTGATCTTGTAGTTGTTGTTGAAACTACAGAAGACGAAACCTTCCTTCGGCAGGCCGCACTCGGCTCGATCCGGCGTTCGCGGGGCGATGGCGCGGCGGCTGTCGTTGACCTGGTAACAACCGGGCAAATGTACCAGTTTCTCGGTAAAAAACGGCTGCTGGTGGGTAGGCGCTACGAAGTCGTCCACCAGGATGTAATCGATGAACGGCGCCCCCATCGTGCCCGGGTAGCCGAGGTAGTTAACCTGCACGGGGGCCGGTCGCTGCGCCAGGATCTCCGTGCGCGCCTGCCCCGTGTGCCCCTTGAGATCGACAAGGATGTGCACGCCGTCCGCGTGAATGCGCTGTACCGCTTCATGAATCGACGCGTCCTGCAGATCGACGAAGTGATCGCAGGCACGGGCGATACGCCGTCGCGACAAGCTGCCATCGTCGGGGCCATAGGAGTAGCCGAGGACCTCGAACCGCGCCCGGTCGTGTTTTTCGAACAGCTCCGAAATGAGATGTGCGGTCGCGTGCGTCTGGAAGTCGGCGGAGAGATAGCCTATCCGGACGCGTCTTGTCGATTTATCGAGAGGGGGCCAGGCCCGCTGGGAACCCAGGCGCATGGCGGCCGCGAAACGCTCCTGGACGAATTGTTCCGTACACCGGAGCTGCTGCTCGGCGGCCGTGGCAATCGGCAGGGTCAAAAAAGGAAACGGCGCCAACCGATCTTTGGCGCGTCCACCCGTCGGATTGACAACCGCTTGAAGCACGCGTTGCGAAAGCTCCTCGATGTCATGCCAAAGACAGAGATGCTGCCGGCCGTGAACCAAGAGCCCAAGCGGAGCGAGAAAGTCTTGGCGAATCTTTATGGCTTTCTCGTAGCAGGGAATCGCCTTGTCCAGGTGCCGTTGCTCTTGATAGACGAGGCCCATGTTGTAATGGGCGGTTGCATAGTTCGGGTCCAGCTCCAGGGCCCGCTGGTAGCAGGCGAGCGCATCGGCAAGCCGTCCCTGGTTTTTGAAAGCATTCCCCAGGTTGTTGTGATATTCGGCATTGCTCGGTTGGAGACTGACGGCGCGCTGGTAACAGGCCAGCGCGTCGGCAAGCAGCCCCTGTTCCCTCCAGGTGTTGCCCAGGTTGGTAACGGCGTTGGCGAAATCCGGCCGAAGATGGAGTGCTTCCTGATAACAGGCGATCGCCTCGGCAATTTGCCCCTGGTCTTTCAAGGCATTGCCGAGAGCGTTGTGCGCGTCGGTATCGTCCGGCTGCTGTTGCAGGACCCGCCTGAAGCAGGCGACCGCCTCGTCCAGTCTTCCGCACTGCTGCAACGCAAGGCCCAGATTGTAGCGGGACTCGAGCAGGTCGGGTTGGAGCTCCAGGGCGCGCTCGTGGCAGGCGATGGCTTCAGGCATTTTCCCAAGGGCACGCTGCGCTTCGCCCAGATTATGATGAAAAGCCGGCTGCCGGCCGTCCTGCTGAATCGCCTTGTTTATGTACTCGACGGCAAGCTCATGCTTGCCTACTTCGTGGGCCAGGAAGCCAAGTAAATGGAGGGCTTGGGGATGATGCGGATCGACGTGCAAGATTTGGCGGTAGCAGCGTTCCGCCTCCTGCAACCTTCCGGCTTGGTGATGTTGCACGGCCATTGCTAATTCGTAAGAAAGTGTGGCCATGAGAGAATTATAGAAGACGGAAGACAGGAGACAGAAGGCAGGAGGCAGAAGGATGATCCGTTCATCATTCCTCCTTCTGGATTCTGTCTTCTTGATTCTACTTCTCACACCAGCGCTGCCACATCTTTCGGTAGGCAGCCTCGATGTTCCGGGCAAAACGTGGCGCGTCCATCAAGGGCGAGTTTTGCATCCGCTCGCGCATGCTGCCGCGGAGCATGCTCAAGCGCGGCAGGTTGCCGGCTAACTGCGCGGCGATGTGCACGAATTTGTCAGGGGTATCGGCTACCAATTCCACTAGGCCGAGATTGCTGAGCTGGCTCAAACCCGCCCGCCCCACGACCGTTTGTCCTGCCAAGGTGATGACGGGAACACCCATCCAGAATGCATCCAAGCTGGTGGTGTGCCCATTGTAGGGCAACGTGTCGAGCCCAATATCGATGTGGTGGTAGAACTCTAAATACTGCGGCCGGAGCTGTGGGGTGACGAATATCAGACGCCCGGACGCAATGCCATGCTGATTCAACAAATCGAGAGTTTGCCGGCGCGCCGGACCTTCGGGGGCCAGCAGCATGAGGGTTGCATCCTCGATGGTCGTCAAAACCCTGGCCCAGAGCTCAAGGACAAGGGCGTTTACTTTACAAAAATTGTTGAGGCAGCCGAAGGTAACAGAGCCCTTCTTTAAGGCGGGCAGTGGGTTGACACTCGGCTCGGTGGTGATGGGATCGTAGCACCAGAAGGAATCCGGAAGTCGGATCGATTCCTCGGTGTAATATTGGTCGCCATGGCCAGGCGGATCGAGAAAAGGGTCGGTGAGGCGGTAATCGATAGCTTTCAGGCCGGTGGTCCCCGGATAGCCGGCGAAGGTGACCTGCACGGGGGCCGGCTTGCGCGCGAAGACCAGGAGGCGGTTGCCGGCCATGTGCAGCGTCAAGTCCACCAGGATATCGATGCGGTCTTGCTGAATCTGTTGGGCAAGCTGCTCGTCGGTCAGGGCCAGGACGTTGCGCCAGGCGTCCGCATCGCGCTGAAAATGGGATGTAACGAGGTCGGGACCAGGCATGTTGGCATAGCAGGTGACTTCAAACTGCTCGTGGTCGTGTTCCCGAAAAAGCGGCAACAAGTTCCGACCCACCACATGATCGTAGAAATCCGGCGAGACATAACCGATGCGCAATCGGCGGTCGGGAGAGCGGTCATTAACGTGGGGCTGAATGAGATTTGCCAGCGGTTGGGCATGCTGGCCATTCCAGCGGTGATGTTCCTCAAGAATCGCCTGGGCATCGTATTCTGGACAGAAAAGGAGCGTGTAGACCATGTTGCTATGGGTGGCCGCCAACTGAGGCCTGAGTCGCAGTGTTTCCCGGTAGCACGCGATCGCATCCGCAAACCGACCCTGGTCTTTCCAGGCATTACCCAGGTTATTGTAGGCTTCCGCATAATCCGGCTTGAGCTCCAGGGCCCTTTGGAAGCACGCCACCGCCTGGTCCGGCTCCCCTTGTTCCTGCAACGCGGAGCCCAGGTTAATGTGGGCATCGGCATTTTCCGGTTGCAGTTGCAGAACGCGCTGGTAACAAGCAATAGCCTCACGCAGGCGTCCCTGGTCTTTGAAGACATTGCCCAACACGAGCTGGGCCTCGACCGCGTCCGGCCTCATGCGCACGACTTGACCAAAGCATGCGCTTGCGTCGTCCAGTTTATTTTGATCTTTGAGGGCCAGGCCAAGGTTGAAGTAAGCCTCGACCATGTCGGGTTTGACCTGCAGGATTTGTCGGTAAATCAGTTCTGCCTCGTGCATCCTCCCGGCATGGTGATGTTCCAGGGCCACTCGGAACGCTTCGGGAATCGTTACCATGTGAAAAATTATACTTCATTCTTCATTTTGCCACACCAGCGCTGCCACATATCTCGGAACGCAGCCTCGACACCCCGAGCAAAGCGCGGGGCGTCCATGAGGGGCGAGGCTTGCATGCGATCGCGCAGGGTAGCACGCAGGTGGCTCAAACGTGACAGGTCGCTTGCCAGGTCCACGGCAATGCGCACATATTGGTCGGTATCCTGCGCTACCAGGTCCGCCAACCCCACGTTCGACAAGATACTCAGTCCGGCGCGTCCCACTCCTGTCTTGCCCGCCAGGCTCACGACCGGGACTCCCATCCACAGGGCATCGCAGGTTGTCGTGCCTCCTCCGTAGGGAAACGGATCCAGGGCCACATCCAGGCGCTCATAAATCTTGAAATACTCGGGTATGGATACCATTTCCACGAAGGTCAGTCGCTCAGGCGCGACTTGGCGCCCGGCAAGGAAGTCTTGGACGCGATACCGATGGCTGCCGGCTTTTGCATGGAGAAGCAATCGCGCTTCCGGCAGCGCTTGGAGCAGGCGGCACCAGACCGCGAGCGTCGGTTCAGTAACCTTGCAAAAATTATTGAGGCAGCCGAAGGTGACATGCGTGGCCGCCAGGGCCGGCAACGTATTCACTGCGGGCATCTCGATCGGTGGCTGATAGCACCAGAATGTCTCGGGCAACCAGATGGGCTCTTCGGCATCGAAGCGCCCATGCTGGCCGGGCGGATCGAGATAGGGATCGGTCAGACGATAGTCCATCGTGCCCAGGCCGGTCGCGCCGCAGTAGGCCAGGTAGGTCACCTGAACGGGGGCGGGCTTGCGGGCAAAGACCAGGAGCTGGTTGTGTGCCGTGTGCATGGTCAGGTCCACCAGTATATCGATCTTGTCCTGGCGGATGATGTGGGCAACGTGTTCGTCGGAGAGTCCAAGCACGGGGCGCCAGGCATCGGCGCGGGCACGGCAGCGGTCCGTGATCTCGTCGGGGATAAGCACCGAGGAGTAGCAGAAGATCTCGACGATTTCATGATCGTGTTCTTGCAAGAGCGGCAACAGAAACCGTCCCACGGGGTGAATGGACAAATCCGGGGACACATAACCGATGCGCAACCGACG
>Ga0207152_1028_pt1 | contig 29966 bp, 25 predicted proteins | sample Alteio_BWMinHeat_30_FD_153590 | JGI IMG/M metagenome (GOLD analysis project Ga0207152, IMG submission 153590) | Enriched cells from forest soil in Barre Woods Harvard Forest LTER site, Petersham, Massachusetts, United States -... | ecosystem: Environmental > Terrestrial > Soil > Temperate forest >... | reverse complement strand
AACGGCCTCACCTACAAGTACGACAACTTATGTTGTAACCGGAACTGATACTAATGGCTGTATAGGCAGGGATACGATAATTGTAAAAGTAAATCCGCTACCGAATGTGAATGCCGGTGCTGATAAATCTATATGTATTGGCGGATCTGTAAGCCTTAGTGCATCGGGCGCATCTATTTATTCATGGACCCCTGCCACCGGATTGTCTTGCACTAACTGTGCCAGCCCTACAGCTACGCCTATTGTTACAACCAGTTATGCTGTTACAGGTACTGATACGAATGGTTGTGTAAATACAGACACGGTAGTTGTAACTGTAAATCCATTGCCTTCAGTGAATGCAGGCCCTGATCAATCTATTTGTAAGGGCAGTACCACTGCATTGGCTGCTACCGGGGCCAGCAGTTATGTATGGTCGCCAGCTACCGGTTTATCCTGTACCGGTTGTGCCAATCCTAATGCAAATCCATCTGCTACTACCACTTATGTAGTAACAGGTACTGATAGTAAAGGCTGTGTAAATACAGATACCGTAGTGATCACAATAAAGCCATTACCTGTTGTAGCAGTTGGTCCGAACACAGCTATTTGTGTGGGTGCAACTACTGTAATTAAAGCCAGTGGCGCAGCAAGTTATGTATGGAGCCCAAGTGCAGGCTTGTCTTGTACTACCTGCGATTCTGCCATAGCCAGCCCGGTTGCAACTACTACTTATACAATAATGGGTACTGCTGCAAATGGATGTATTGATTCTACCCATGTTACAGTAACCGTACATCCTTTGCCAACTGTTAAATTGAATTATCCTGATACTACGCTTTGCAATGGTTCCAGTTTGCAACTAAATGCGTCGGGCGCATCAACGTATATATGGTCGCCTGCTTTAGGTTTATCCTGCACCACCTGTGCCAACCCGATAGCCAGCAGCATTCTTACCACTACTTATACGGTCACAGGAACAGATGCATTCGGCTGCGTAAACACGGCATCTATAAAAATAACTGTGGTCAACAAAGGCCCGGTAACTATAGGCCCGGGTGATACTTTATGTCAAGGCAATGCTGCTGCTATCTATGCCACAGGCGGTACGGATTATACCTGGTTGCCGGCTACGGGCATAAGTGATGTGAAGGCGGCTAATACTACAGCAACACCCAATGTGACCACTACCTATATGGTTATTGTAAAGCAAGGCAGTTGTTTTACAGATACAGGATATGTAACGGTATTTGTGTACCCGATACCAACAGTAATAGCGGATGGAACACAGAGCATACTTACCGGTAGCAGCGCACAGCTATTTGCACATGGCAGCAATATACTGACCTATGAATGGACACCTGCTGATGACCTGAATTGCTTTACCTGTGCAGACCCGGTGGCAACACCTAAAAAGACAACTACTTATACTGTAAACGTAACAGGTGCAGGCGGATGTAAATCGCAGGCAGAAGTAACGATAACGGTGAGCTGCGATAATAGCCAATTGTTCGTACCCAATACCTTTACTCCAAATGGTGATGGACTCAATGACCGGTTTTATCCGAGTGGTAAGGGTGTAGGTACGATGCGTAGGTTTTCTATATACAACCGGTGGGGCGAATTAGTATTTGAGAGAGAGAACATGCCCCTGAATCAACCGAGTATGGGCTGGGACGGCACCTATAAAGGTATAGAGGCAAAGCCGGATGTATTTGTGTACATTATAGAAGCCGAATGTGAGAACGGCCAGCCATTGAAAATAAAAGGAGATGTTTCGTTAGTGCGATAATAATATTGGTTTAATAAAATAAAAACAATTGTTCATGAGAAAAATTTTACTTGCTGTGTTGATGATGAGCTGTGCTGCAGGAACGAACGCGCAGGATATTCATTTTTCGCAATTTTATGAAAATGCCATCTTGCGCAATCCCGCGCTCACAGGCATTTTTAGCGGAGACTATAAATTTGGTGTGAACTATCGCACGCAATGGACCAATATATCTGTGCCATTTAATACGGCATTGGTATCGGCCGAAACAAGGGTGGCTACCAATAAAGAAGCGGGCGACTACCTGAGCTTTGGTGTAACTGCTACTTATGATAAAGCAGGCAGTATTGATTTTACGAGCACACAGGTATACCCTGCTATCAACTATAATAAATCATTGGAGGATAAGCACAATACTTATTTGTCGGTTGGCTTTGCGGCAGGTTATTTATCACGCTCGGTAGATATGAGCAAGATGACATTTAGCAGCCAGTATAATAACGGCTATAGCCCATCGAACCCAAGCGGTGAAAATATGACCTTCAAAAATGTACAGAATTATGATCTCGGCGCAGGTGTAAGTTTGAGTAGCTCTGCCGGTAATAATAACCAGGTCAATTATTATTTAGGAGCCGCCGCTTATCATGTGACACAGCCTAATCAGTCTATGCAAGACAATGGCGCAATAATAAAACTCACTACAAGATGGTCGGGCAACCTGGGTATCAAATACCTGATCAACAATCAATTCGCATTCACCTTCCATTTTAACTATATGGAGCAATCACCTTACCAGGAAATAATAGGTGGCGGGCTGCTAAGCTGGAAGTCTATTAACGCGGATATGCCGAATTTTACATTGTACGCGGGCGCATTCTATAGAGTGGGAGATGCGGTAATACCTACCATAAAAATAGATTATGAATCTTATTCTTTTACATTCTCTTATGACGAAAATACCTCGCAATTAAAGCCGGCAACAAATGGCTATGGTGCTTATGAGGTGTCTGTGTATATACGAGGCAATTATAAACGCACAGCGAAGGCCACAGATGCTACCCGCTGCCCGGGATTTGAAGACCTGAACAAGGGCTTTGAAAATAAATATTGATCAAACAGATCACTTTTTATTACCTAAGGCAAAGACCCTATCAGCATACCCCCCTATCTAAAAGCGTTATGAATACCGGCAACATAAATTGTTGTTGAAATTATTATCTGTTAAAAGTGAAATGATATGAGGAGGACCAAAATAAATTTCATTTGCTTATTGATCTCGTTTTGTATGTGCAGCTATTTTGCTGCAGCGCAAAATGTAAGCGCAACGGGATTTATGCTATATCAGAAAAACGGATACCTATTTGCTGCCGGCCCCAAGGGAGAAGTGCAAATATCAACAGTCATTAATGATACTTTGCCAATTAGCATTAATAACGAGGTATATTATGTAGCAAATAACCGAAGTGCTATTATCGTATACAATCTAAACGATGCAAGCAGCCATGACTTATTAAAGAACGCTGCTAACGAAGACTATACTTTTAAAGACAAGATCGTGAATATGATCTTTAGCAAAGCAACTAACAAATTGTTTTTCTCTACTGTGAGTAATAAAGACGCTCATAATTATGTGACATGGTCGTATGATATGGGTACAAAGAAGCTGGGATCTTATAAAGACGGTATATTAGAGAGTATAGATGAACAGGGTATGCAGGTAATAAATTTTTATGGCGCTGACTATAAAGGAAAATATAAGCTAAAAAATATTTATGCTGCTGATGGTACATTGATGCAGTCATCGGTAAAAGGATATGGAGCCTATTGAATGAACAATAATTGAATTGACTTTAGTTATGTAGTGATGAAGTACTTGTTTTTAATACTTGCGTTTTGTGTTTCTGCCGGTGCATACGGGCAGTCAACATCGTGCGAGCCAAATATGGATTTTGAATATGGCAACTTTAGCCGTTGGAGCTTCTTCCAGGGCAGCTGCTGTATTCCGTTTACGGTTACTACTGTTGTTTTACCACCATCTGTTGCAACATCAGGCAGAGAAACAATAACAAGTGGTACCGGGACAGACCCTTATGGTGGTTTCCCTGTTGTAGCACCGGGCGGCAGCTATTCGCTGAAACTGGGAATGGATGATAGTAGCCGCAAGGCTGACAGGGCACGCTATTTTGTACACGTGCCATCCGGTACTACTAATTATGCATTGATCTATCGCTATGCTATAGTAATGGAAGACCCCGGCCATGTGGCCAGTAAGCAACCGAGATTCCAGGTAAATACACAAGACTCAGCCACAGGCATCAGTGTGCCCTGCGGTAATTTTTTATATGTGGCCGGTTCGCTGCCGGGATTTAACTTGTCAACTGTGGGTACCAGTGTCTATTATAAAGCGTGGTCCACAGCTACTATCAATCTTACGGGTTATAACGGGCATACCGTTATCGTTGATTTTACCAGGGGTGATTGCGACCTGGGTGCGCATTTTGGTTATGGTTATGTAGATATGACCTGCGGTTTATTTGCTATCACTATCAGTCCTTGCCATTACGGCACCACTACCACATTGTCAGGCCCACCGGGTTTTCAAACCTATATGTGGTGGGATTCTACCTATTCAACTATTGTAGATTCCGGACAAACCGCAACGATCACTACGCCGTCTACCTCTAAAACCTACCACGTGGTATTAACGCCCTATTCGGGTTATGGATGTACAGATACTTTAACAACAAGAGTTATCATTTCAAACCTGGCTTTGCACCCGCATGATACTGCCATATGTATTGGTAGTACTATCTCGTTGAATGCCGGTGTGACAGGTGGCAATCCGCCATTGTCTTATAACTGGACACCTATCACAGGGCTGAGTTGTACTAATTGCTTGTCTCCGTCGATAACACCCACAACAACTAAAAAATATTTTATTACCGTTGCTGATAGTAACGGATGCTCCCGGTCGGACAGTATAAGAGTGAAAGTAAATCCGCTGCCATCTATAAATGCCGGTGCAGATAAGGTCATTTGTAATGGCAATGCAGCGTCTGTAACAGCTACAGGCGGGTATACCTATGTGTGGAGCCCCGCTACCGGTTTGTCTTGCAGCCTCTGCGCAAGCCCCACCGCAACACCCGGCACTACTACTACCTATGTAGTAACAGGTACCGACACGAATGGATGCGTGAATAGAGATACCATGCTGGTGCATGTAAACCCATTACCAAATGTAAATGCCGGTGCAGACAAAGTGATCTGTTATAACAACAGCACCACGCTGACGGCCACAGGCGCGTCTACTTATACCTGGAGCCCTACTACCGGCTTGTCGTGCAGTAGTTGTGCATCGCCTACGGCATCGCCCAATAATACTACAACTTATATAGTAACCGGTACTGATTCGAATAGTTGTGTGAAAACAGATACGGTGATCGTACATGTAAATCCACTTCCATTGGTGAATGCGGGTGCAGATAAAACCACATGCAACGGCAACAATACATTATTAACAGCCACCGGCGCGTCTACTTATACCTGGAGCCCTACTACCGGCTTGTCGTGCAGCAGTTGTGCATCGCCTACGGCATCGCCCAATAATACTACAACTTATATTGTGACGGGCACTGATTCGAATAGCTGTGTGAAAACAGATACGGTGATCGTGCATGTAAACCCGCTACCCAATGTGAACGCAGGTGCAGACAAAACCATATGCAATGGCAGCAATACTACATTAACAGCCACCGGTGCGGCTACCTATAGCTGGACACCCGTAACAGGTTTGTCGTGCAGTAGTTGCGCATCGCCTACAGCATCACCAACAAGCACTACTACTTATATAGTAACCGGTACTGATTCGAATAGTTGTGTGAAAACAGATACGGTATTGGTACATGTAAATCCATTACCCAATGTGAATGCCGGGCCTGATAAAGTGATCTGTAATGGTAGTACAACAACACTGACGGCCACAGGCGCATTTACTTATGTATGGAGCCCGGCCACCGGACTGTCTTGTACCACCTGCGTATCGCCCATTGTATCTGCCACAAGCACCACTACCTATGTGCTTACCGGAACAGATACAAACGGCTGCATTAAAACCGATACGGTATTGGTGTATGTGAATCCGCTACCCAATGTGAATGCGGGCATAGATAAGACCATATGCTTTGGCGGTAGTACATCACTGACAGCCACCGGCGCGGCTACTTATACCTGGAGCCCGGCCACCGGACTGTCTTGTAGCAGTTGCACGTCACCTATCGCATCACCGGGCACTACCACTACTTATATACTAACAGGTACCGACACTAATAACTGTATCAAGAACGATACGGTGATTGTGAATGTCAATCCAATACCGAATGTAAATGCCGGTCCTGACAAAACTATTTGTTACAACAATACGGTTACACTCACAGCCACGGGCGCATCTACTTATATATGGAGCCCTGCAACAGGATTGTCTTGCAGCAGTTGTGCATCGCCCGTTGCCTCACCCGGCAGCACTACTACTTATGTAGTAACAGGTACTGATACGAACGGCTGTGTGAAAACAGATACGGTGATCGTGCATGTAAACCCGCTACCCAATGTGAATGCAGGCGCTGACAAAATAATCTGTAATGGTAATAGTGCTACCCTCATGGCCACGGGCGCATCTACTTATGTATGGAGCCCGACTACAGGACTGTCTTGCAGCAGTTGCGCATCACCAATAGCCTCGCCCACAAGCACCACCAATTATGTAGTAACAGGCACAGATTCTAACAGCTGTACTAAATCAGACACTGTGCAGGTGCATGTCAATCCTTTACCCAATATGACGGGCACTAATAAAGAGATCTGCGTTGGTGACACTACAACGCTGTCTGTTAGTGGTGCATCTACTTATGTATGGAGCCCGACTACCGCACTGTCTTGCAGTACCTGCGCGAGCACGCGTGCCTTTGCCACTACTACTACCAATTATACTGTCATAGGTACTGATTCCAATAATTGTGCGAAAGCAGATACCATTGTACTGCAGGTGAACCCGCTGCCAAATGTAAATGCCGGGCCCGACCAGGCTATCTGTTATAGCAGCATTACCACTATTACCGCCACAGGCGCCTACAGTTATTTATGGTCGCCTTCATCCGGTTTGTCATGCCTTAGCTGCGCCACTACATTGGCATCGCCCACAGGAAAAACAAGCTATGTGGTAAAAGGTACCGATATTAATGGCTGTGTGAATACAGATACCATCGTCATCAATGTACAATCATTACCAATAGTAAAAGCCGGCCCTGATACGGCTATATGCCAGGGTGCATGGGCCATGCTTACGGCCACGGGCGCCGTGACATATAAATGGACACCAGCGGCATCTGTATCTTGCGGTAGTTGCGATACGGTGATGCTCAAACCAACCGGTACTACAAAATATACCGTAACAGGTACTGATAGTAGCGGATGCAGGAACACGGCAGCTATGATGGTAACTGTGCATAACCTGCCTGTAATTAATATAGATGGCAAGACCACGATCTGCGACAGCAGTTCTGTGCAGTTATTGGCATCAGGTGCTAAGTCTTATAGCTGGTCGCCGGCTTATAGTTTGTCTTGTGCCAATTGTGCCAACCCTGTTGCTGATCCTGACAATGACATCACATATACTGTTGTAGGTACAGATATTTATGGTTGCAAAGACTCGAATACAATTGCACTGACCGTAATTAAAAAACAACCGGTGGTGATAGGTAAGGGCGATACCATATGCCAGGGACAGTCCACGCAATTATTTGCATCGGGTGGTACAGATTATTTTTGGACACCTGCCGCATCGCTGAACAATAATCTAATTGCCAACCCTATGGCTACACCCGATACCACTACACAATATAAGGTAGTGATAAAACAGGGCGATTGTTTTACAGACAGTGGCTATATACCCGTATATGTAGTGCCATTGCCAACAGTATACCTGGGTGGCGATACAACCATATTGGTAGGCGAAAGTGTGCAACTGAACGCTACCATAAAAAATGCGCTCTCTTATTTATGGTCACCTGCCACAGGCCTGAGCTGTGTAACCTGCCCCACACCTATTGCCACACCTATAAAAACAACTACCTATTCGGTATATGTAACCGGCCTGGCAGGTTGTAATGTAACGGCAGATGTGAAGATAGCTGTGAAGTGCGAAGGCAGCCAGGTATTTATACCCAATACCTTTACACCCAATGGCGATGGCAAGAATGATAAATTTTATGTGAGCGGTAAAGGCATAACGCTGATAACAAGGTTCAGCGTGTTTGACCGTTGGGGAGAGCTGATCTATAATATCAATAATATTCCCGTGAACGAAATACAATACGGCTGGGATGGCACTTACAAAGGCAAAGAAGCAAAGCCGGATGTATATGTGTATATCATAAATGCCACCTGCGCATCGGGCGAGTTATTGCATTTTAAAGGGGATGTGTCTATTGTGAAGTAAGGTTCCATATAATATACAACCTCTAAAAACCTCGTAATTACTTCAGGGTTTACTTATATTTGAAGTAACAAGATGCAAATGTTATGAATGAAATAAAAAATCTCGATGAAGTGTTAAAATTTCTTCATGTTATGGGTTTTGCAAACATCTCTGAATATAAATTAGAAAAAGAATTGAAAAGTAAAGGGTTAGATTTTTCTGATAAGTTTTTTGTTGGCGGGGATAATTCTATGAGTAGATTAGACTTAATATTAGAAAAGCTATTCGAAGATAAGTATATAACAAGATGGAAAACAAAAACTAATAGAAACGGAACTGATGAGGTGGATAATAGGGTATCTATAAAATATAATGGTATCTTATTTAGCAAAAAAGGTGGTTACGAAGGAGAAATAATAGAAAGAGAAAAGAAAGATGGGAAAGAGATTAGGAGAACAAAATCATTAATATGGGCAACATGGTCAGCTGGTTTCGCAGGTACAGGGTTAATAATTATTGAGATTTTAAAACAATTTGTTTGGAGTCATAGCGGCTAAATGATATTTCTTATGTTAAATAAAACAGGCTACGCACTCGCATAGCCTGTCTCAAAAAAATATTCAGAAATTATAAATCAGGGATTGTAAGCAAATTTAAAACCGATGCCGTGTATGGTTTGCAGTTCTACGCCCGGCTGGTCTTTCAGGTATTTACGCACTTTGGTTATAAATACATCCATACTGCGGCCTAAGAAATAATCATCCTTGCCCCATACACTCATCAGTATCTCATCGCGTTTCAGCACGCGGTTATTATTCAGGCACAGGTATTTTATCAGGTCGGCCTCGCGCTGGGTCAGCTGGTGTTCTATCTTCGTATCTTTCAGCACCAGGTTTTTATAATCAAAATCAAGATTACCTATTTTAAATGTTACCGGCCCTTCTTCTTTCTTAAGTGTGCGTTTCAAAAATACGCCTACACGCAGCAGCAACTCCTGCATATTGAATGGCTTGGTGATATAATCATCGGCGCCACTCTTAAAGCCCGCTATCTTATCATCGTCCATGCTCTTTGATGTAAGCAGCAGGATAGGAATAGATTCATTCATAGAACGTATCTGGTTGGCAAGATACATGCCATCCTTTTTTGGCAGCACCACATCCAGCAGGCACATGTCAAAATTATTCTTCATAAATTGTTGCAGACCTGTTTCGCTATCGGGGCTATGTATCACTTCATAACCATTTTTTTGCAAGGCATCTTTTACTACGAAAGTTAAAGTGGGATCATCCTCAACCAGTAAAATTTTTGCTTTCGTTTCAGCCATTATATTCTTTTATTTCAGTATAATTTTTTTTAAAAAACAATATTGTTTTTCACTTTCTCTTTATAGGTATCTTTCATTTGGTATGAACAGATATCACTTATATATCCAACCTCTAAAATATTAAAAATTCAGCGCAAAAACATAATCTATTATCAAATTTTATACATTAAATGCACAATGTTATTTTTTCACCCTGCCCGGATTATTTGTAATAAACGCGTCCCAATTATTTGATTTTTTAGACGCAGTTTTTGGCAATATTATCTTTTTGGTTGTTTCTTGTTTTTTTATCTCAGCCACCCTGTTTTGAAGGTGATGACATAGCGCAACTGCCACAGCATCAGTAGCATCCATAAAACGGACATCATCTTCAAATTTTAATATATGCTGCAACATTTGCCAAACCTGCTCTTTGGTAGCATTGCCCCTGCCGGTAACAGATTGTTTTATTTTTCGGGGTGCATATTCAATTGCTTCCAGCCCGCCCATCATAGCAGCGGCTATGGCTACACCCTGCGCCCTGCCCAGTTTTAGCATGCTTTGCACATTCTTTCCAAAGAAGGGGGCCTCAATGGCTACGGCTGCGGGACGGTGCAGTTTCATCAGGCTGTCCATCTTTTTATAGATCAGGTGCAGCCTTTCTGCATGATTTTCTTTTTTTGATAACTGCAATACCCCCATTTCCACCAGCGAAAGACTATTTTTGTTTACGGCGATAAGTCCGTAACCCATTACCAATGTGCCGGGGTCTATGCCCAGTATAATATGCGGATGTGGTTGCAAAAAATAATGTGTTGAACAAAAGTACCAAAATAAGGCTCAATTACCTGATAGGCACAGTCATTTCATTGTTGTTATTGTGGGGTATATACCTGCAGGTAAATAAACAACTGAAAGGCATTGATGCCAATACCTGGCAACAAACAGGGCCTCAAATATTTTTATGGCTGGCCTTGTTGCTCATGCCGGTGAATGTGGGGCTTGAAGCACGCAAGTGGTATTTGCTGGCACGCTCGGCACAACCATTGTCTTACAAACAAGCAATGGCGAGCTATTTGGCCGGGTTAGCGTTCTCAATCATTACGCCCAACCGCATAGGCGAATACCCTGGCAGGTTGCTATACATGAAGCGGAAAAATACCATCCGCCTCATTAGCGTATCTGTGTTAGGCGCTGTATCGCAATTAGTTACGTTGTTCATTTACGGCACCCTTGCCCTTATCTATTTTAATATTGCCTTCCCTATGCTGTGGGCAAAATTAGCTTTGGCAGGGTCTGCCATCATAACTGTTTTTTTACTCTTTGTGTATTTCCGCTTCGAGGCCTGGTTACCTTTTCTTAAAAGATATAATTGGGCAAGACGTTATAATATATATGGCCAATTGCTAAAACGTTTTACAAATAAGGAACAATTAACGATACTTGCACTGTCATTATTACGTTTTTCGGTGTATGCGGCACAATATTTGTTTTTCCTGCGTTGGATGAATGTGTCTATGCCGCTTATGGATGGTTTTTGGATGGCCTGCCTGTTTTTTTGGGCCATGGCCATTATACCTACAATAGCACTGGCTGAACTGGGGGAACGCGGGCAGGTGGGCCTATACCTGTTTCATTATTTTTCGGCAAATACAATAGGTATTATCGGGGCCACCATGGGCTTATGGGTGCTGAACCTGATCATACCTTCTGTTATCGGAAGCATTTTGTTACTTAGAATGAGAATATTAAGTTGAATATAAAATCTTTGAAAACTGATCCATATATGTTGTTAAGAACAATAAAATTATTGGTATTTGCATTGTTCGTTTCTGTAGCCGCGATTGCTCAAAATGATTTTTGCGGCTTAAAGAATATCAGTTTCCAGGAGGGGGAAAAGGTGAATTTTAAGGTATATTATAATATGGGGCGTATTTGGATAGGCGCCGGAGAGGTGGTTTTCAATACTGTTAAAGAAGATATGAACGGACGAAAAGTATATCATATAACAGGCGAAGGCAATACACTACACTCATATGAATGGTTTTATAAGGTGCGTGATAAATATGAAACTTACCTGGATGCGGAAACAATGTTGCCACATAAATTTTTAAGAAACGTAAATGAGGGCGGCTTCAGGATATATAATAATGTGAGTTTTAACCAGGCTACTAACCAGGCGGTGTCTACCAATGGCGTATTTACAGTGCCAAGATGTGTGCAAGACGTGCTTTCTGCTATATATTATGCACGCAATATCGATTTTTCCAAATATAAACCGGGTGATAAGATACCTTTCGATATGTTTCTGGATGATAAGGTATATAATTTATACATAAAATATTTGGGTAAAGAGCGGGTGACAACACAATATGGCACTTTCAATGCTATTAAAATAGTGCCTTTGCTGATAGAGGGAACTATGTTTAAGGGTGGTGAAAAAATGATCGTATGGGTAAGTGATGATAATAATCATCTACCCCTGCGCATAGACAGCCCTATATTAGTAGGCAGTATAAAGGCCGACATGATGGGCTTTGAAAAACTGAAGAACCCACTGACAAGCCTTATAAGCAAAAAATAAACTGTTAAAATCAGGTCTTTCAAAAGATTTAGTTAGCTAAGTCTTTTGGTTTTTTTATTTTTGAAGGATAACAACAAGCATGGCTACAGGAAAAAAAGCAAAACCATCATATGTATACGCAATTATAGGTGTATCACTTGTGCTATTCTTATTGGGCACACTGGGTTGGCTTGTCATAAACGGGCGCACCCTTACCCGCGCATTTAAGGAAGACCTGGAAGTAGATGTGGATTTTCATGATAATGTGAAAGACGAGAGCGTTGATAAACTAAAAGCAATGTTAGACAGGCAACCCTTTGTAAGAGATACACGTATCATTACCAAGGAAGAAGCTATAAAAATGCAAAGCCAGGTAGAGGGTGAGAATATAGTAGATTTTTTGGGTTATAATCCACTGTTCACAAGTATAGCTATGAAGCTGCATTCTGAATATGTGAACAAAGACAGCCTTGAAAAAATAAAACAATTCATTTTGCAAAGCAATGTGGTAAGGGACGTTACCTATTCTAAATCTGTGGTGCAGCAGATGAACAGCAATTTCAGGAAGATTGGTATCATATTGGCAGTTATATCCATCTTACTATTTATAGTAGTGATATTTCTGATAGATAATACGGTGCGGTTGGCTATGTTCAGTAACCGGTTTTTAATAAAAACCATGCAGATGGTTGGGGCCACACGCTGGTTCATATCCCGTCCATTTGACGGAAGGGAGGTTATAAACGGGCTCATAAGCGGCATCGTGGCCATAGTGGGCCTGTGGATGGTCATATCATTTACCTATACCCAATTGCCGGAACTAAAAACACTTACAGATACAAGTTTGCTTATCGGGCTCATGATCGGGATAATATTATTAGGTATACTGATATCTGTGATCAGTACCCACCGCTCAGTAGTAAAATATTTGAAAATGCATGTAGACGATCTTTATTAATTTTATTCTATAATATTGTATTTATGACAACGGTAAAACAAAACAATCCTGCTCCGCAACAAAAGGCTAAACCGGTAGCGCCTGCCGCAAAACCGGCAGCAAAGAAAACAACATTAAAACCAATAGCTGACCAAACCTTCCTGTTTGATAAGGACAACTATATGTACATCATCATTGGTATTGTACTGATATTGCTCGGTTTTGTATTGATGGCCGGAGGCAAGAGCGCAGATCCGCATCAGTTTAAGTATGAAGAAATTTATAGCTTCCGCCGCATCACATTGGCACCCATTGTTATGCTCATAGGCTTTGGACTGGAAGTATATGCCATCATGAAAAAACCAAAAGAAAGCGCTACTTCTACGCCTACGGTATAGATAAAAAAATAACTACAAAATGAAAGCGTCCCGGTATATACCAGGACGCTTTTGTAATATACACACTATCTTTTTTATTCAGGAGCTACGAGTCTGAAACCGTTACCGTGTATGTTCACGATCTCTACATTGGTATCATCTTTCAGGTATTTGCGCAGCTTGGCTATATATACATCCATACTGCGGCCATTGAAATAAGTATCGCTACCCCAAATACGCTTCAACGCTGTTTCGCGTGGCAGCAGGTCGTTCTTATATTCGCAGAGCATCAGCAACAATTCATTTTCTTTAGGAGACAATGTTTGTGCGGTACCACCATGTTCTAATGTGCGCAGTTTGCTGTTGAAACTATAAGCGCCTACTACAAACTCAAATTGCGAATGTTGTTTATCCTGCAATTCAGAATTACGTTTTAGTATCGCTTTTATTTTGTGCAACAATACTTCGCTGTCAAAAGGCTTGGTGATATAATCATCAGCGCCCAGTTTGTAACCGCTGAGTATATCCTCTTTCATGCTTTTGGCAGAAAGGAAGAACAAAGGCACATCGGGGTCTACATTTCTTATTTCTTCAGCCAGTGTAAAGCCATCCATATTTGGCATCATTACATCGAGCAGGCATATGTCAAATTTTTCGCGGCGAAAAGCGGCCAGTCCTAATATACCATCACGCGCCAGTTCTACTACAAAATCGTTCAGCTCCAGGTAATTTTTTAATACTGTGCCAAAGTTGGTATCATCTTCTACAAGCAGTATTTTATTTTTTTCTTTTTCCATAAATGCAATTGGTTAAATGAATTCTGTTCTCAAAAGTAATACCCTAAGTTAAGAATCGTGTGTAAAGTTTTGTTAAGGTACTTAAAAACGCGGGCAATTGGTAGTTCTTCTGCCGGGGTGTTTGGCAGCTATAGTGCCATACATGCCTTTGTAAATAAAGGATATTTCGGCAGCGCCATACCCCCCTGTATAGGGGCCTAAAGCAGAGGTGGTGAGGTCATAACTCGCCACTACCTGGAAACTGCTCCACTCCAAGCCTGCAGCACCTATTACGGCATCGCCCAGGCGATAAAATGCACCAAATATCACTTGTGTGCGTTCACCATCTTTTGGCTCTGCACCCACACCTACTTTGGCAAGAGAGCCGAATACCAATTCGGTAGCACCGGTCTGTGTAGTAAAATAAAGTGATGGATTTGCCGTCCAGAATTCGTTCAGTTTAAAGATGCCTTCGGCATTCAATGTAGGGCGAATACCTACTGTATTATTCATATTATAAAAGCTCTCTTTAGGCTGGTTGATATTAGCCACGCCCACACCAATTTTTATATAAGCTGCTTCACTGGGAAAATAAGCATAGTTAAGACCTGCACCAAAAGTGGAATAGCTTGTTTTGGCTACATAGTTCGATTCGCCGTTGGGCAGGTTGCCATTAAACGAAAAGCCATCCCATTGCTGATCAAATGTGAGTGCGCTGAAATTGACACTACGCTGAACCAAACCACCCGATAAGCCAACAGACAACATGCTGATATCACTGATCATTTGATGATAGGCAAGAAAACCTTCGAAACGGGTTAATGCAAGATTACCGTCACCGGCTCTGTCGCTAAAAACAGCACCACCAATTCCCAGCCAGCCATGGCCCTCCTCCTTTCGAAAAGCCTGAAGGTCTACAAATGCAGATGCGGTGTTATAAGGTACCGGTACAGCAGCCCACTGGTTGCGGTAATTCACACCTGCACGATAATCATAGTCGGACATCAATGCGGTGTTAGCAGGGTTTTCCAGCATTGGTGCATTATAGTATTGAGAAAAATGTATGCCTTGAGCAAATGCAATTTGTGTGCAGAAACAAGCAAATAAAAGGAACACTATTTTTATGGGGATGTATTTTTTCATAACTATCTTAATAAGGTTACGTTTCCTTTTTTAACAAATTTGGTATCATCTATAAAGGTCACATGCAGTACATAGGCATAGGCTTCTATCGGTTGTGGTTGCCCGTTATAAGTTCCGTCCCAGCCGGTGGCCTGGTCTTTCGATTCGAATAATAATACACCCCAGCGATTGAATATTTGAAGGTCCATGCTTGCTATGCCCGCACCGCGCACATATAATATATCATTTGAGCCATCGCCATTAGGGCTAAATGCTGATGGCAGGTCGGCGAGTGGCTTTACATCGGCAGTTACTGTTCTGCAAAGAAAAGCAGGACAATTAGACCGGTTGCGCGCATATAAGCATACATTATAATTACCTGAACGTCTGAACTGGTGAACAGGATTTACCTCCGAACTCAGATCGCCATCACCAAATACCCATGCATACCTGGTGGCATTCACAGACAGGTTGGTAAATGTTGTAGGTACATTTGTTTGTGCTACCAGCGGCGAAAAGCTAAAGTTTGCTGTGGGTATATCGAGCACAGTTATTTGTTTTCTGAAAGTATCAGAGCCATTGCACGATGCAGGGTTGGATACCACATACATCACAGTAAATGTGCCCACACTGTCGAATATATGTTTGCCGGTAGCAGCAGTAGAAGTATTGCCATCACCAAAATCCCAAAGATAAGTGGCGCCATGCGAAGATGAATCGTCGAATGTGACAATAGCATTTTTGCAAACCGAATCCGGTGCAAAGAATTTAGCAGCAACTGTTATGCTGTTCATATTCAATGTCCGCTTAACAGTATCCGGCGAATTGCAGGAAGTAGAATCTGTCATTACTAGCAGTACAGTATAAGTGCCCGATGCTGCGTAAGTATGTGTGGGCGGATTGGTGCCGCTATAACTGGTGCCGTCACCAAATAGCCATTTAAAAGTAGTGAATCCCGCAGCACCCACAGTATGGCTAAACCCGGAAGTGTTGGTAAATGACGCAATATAGGGGCCGCAGCTATCCTGCACATTAGTAGTAAAACCCGGGTTGATATAATTGGTATCTACAACAATAGTAAGAAAAGCTGTATCTAAAATTTTACATGCATTTGGATTGTTGATAATAAGCCTGACAGTGAAGGTGCCTACGCTTGTAAACGTATGTATAGGATAGCGTACGGTATCCTTACCACCATCACCAAAATCCCAGGCATACGTGAGGGCATTGATCGAGCTGTCTCCAAAATTTACGGTAAAAGGAAGGCAACCTTTGGTATTAGGATAAGCCTGTGCCCTGGCAACAACATTGCCCAATTCAAATGCTATCTTCAATGCTATCTCGTTGCAATTATGGCTTCTGTTTACAGTGCTCCAGGCACCTGTGGTAGTAGGGAATGATGATGTACCACCGCAACCGCCACAAATAGCCTGGTACACAATACCGTATTTATCAAAGCGGCTCGTGCCGCCATCTACATGTTCACCAACAGCGCCTGTGCCGCCCATATAGGTAGCGTATAAAAGTGTGGTCGCATCTTTACTCAGACAAATAAAATAAAAGTCCTTGCCATCTGTTGTTTTTTGTGCAGCATTGCTCGTGATCGGTAGCCCGGTTGTAGAACCAGTAGAAGGCGGGATACCCTCTCCTGCCACAACAATACCTCCCCAACCGGATATATAAATATGCTGGCAATTATCTACAAGAAATGCAACCGGTGAAATATCAGTATGATTGGCATCACCCGTTCCGAATACTGTTGAAAATATGCTGGTAGACAGGTTGCTGTCCAGCTTTTGTACAAACTGTGTAGAATTTGCATTGGAATATACACCAGCGCTTACCGGAAAATGCCCGCCTAAATCCTGCCCCATTACGTATACCGAATTCTCAAGATCCACCTCAATGCCATATACCTGGTCACTATCAGTTGATGTGCCGATAAAGGTTTCTTTTTGTAAGGCATAAGAACCGCTATTCAGAAATTTAAGTACATACCCATCTTCATTACCCATATAAGAGGGGTGTAAGGTGCCCCCTGTAGTTGGGAAATCGCTACTTCCCGTTCCACCAGCTACAAACAAATGTGTTTGAGCAGTGTCGAGCGCTAATACATAACCTGCGTCATCACTGGACCCACCAAAATAAGTGCTCCAGGTAAGTGAAGTAAGATTTGAGTTCATTTTAAATACTACGCCATCCTGAAACCCGCCTAATGTGGTTTTGATTGCTGTAGCAGTAGTCGGGAAATTAGTAGATTGTGTGGAAGCAGTAACATACACATTAGCATTGCGGTCCAGTATTACTTCGCTGCGTGCATCATCACCATAGTTATGTTTCAAATTTCCAAAAGTAAATTCTCGCGGGGAAAAGTTGGTACCATCTTCTGCCGAGCCTCCGATAAAAGTAGAACCTAATAATGCCGAGCCGTCACTTTTTAACTTTACTACTATAATATCTCCATTCCCGTTGTACGATGTATCGTATGCTGTTGCAGTAGTAGGAAAATCTCTGGAATAACTACGGCCTGCAATAATGAGGTTGTCGGAAGCATCTACGATCATACTATGCGGTTGTTCATTGCTAGACCCGCCAATGAAAGTAGCCCATACACGTGTGCTGCCCGAAGAATTATATTTTACAATGCCTATATCATCAGACCACTGGCTGCCCCATGTTGAATCACCATAATGGTAGGCGGTTTGAAATGCGCCCGGTGTAGCTATGAATGTATCTCCTGTCGTAAGTATATGTGTAATACCACCATTATAAAAATTACCATGCTCATCGTAGGTAGCCGTAAAGCCCCAGTTATCCATCGTAGAGCCGCTGAATGTTGCAAATACTACGGTAGGGTCTATTATTAATGGCTGTGTATGATCATAATCATCGGGGAAGGAATAGCTGACGATATTATCAGTAATAGTGTAGTCGCAAGCCAACTGCACACGCGTATCATTTATGTACTGATATACATAAGGTTTTAATTCTGTTACATCCCCTACCGATGTACTTATGACAAGATTGCCTTTCTTTACTTTAATGCCTGTTTGACCTGTATATATCATGCGCAGGTCATTTACATCTGCTCCCGGGCTCACGTAAAATTCGTATTTCACATTGACCTGATAAGAAGAAACATGCATATCTATACCCTTGTATAGTTGCTTATAATCTATGCCCAAATAAGGGTGAATGCCCGATTTCCAACGTTTAGGATCTTTGCCGATAAAATAATTGTAATAAACATCTTGTTGCCTGTTACCGTTTATTTCGGGTGTTTGGGCATTTACAAAAGACATTTTATAAGAATGAAATTTCAGCGGCGGACAATTGCGTATGATACCGTGATGATAAGCATCAGCATTATCATAATTAGCAGCATCACTTACAATATATACAATGCCATTATTTAGAAGGAGTACATCTGCGGTACCTGTTTGTGCCCTGTATAAAAAATTACCATCCCATTGGCCTTTATTTTCTACGAATTCTATAGGCGCTGCATTATTAACAGTGCTTGCATTATTATTACTATTTGGAGAGTTGCCCCCCGACTTAGCCAGAAGTAAAATAGGTAGCAGTAAAAAACAATATAAGGTGTATAAAAACTTCATATTAAAATTATGGGTTTGTTGGTGCTATAAATTTAACGATTTTTTGAATAAATAGCACATATAGGAGCGAAATATGACAATAAAAAAATATGGGTAGAAGCACTGCGGCGGATTGCTAACAATGTGAAGAAGATAGTAAGGCCTAAACAAACCGATCAGCCCTTCAGCCTATCCACCACTTCTTTGCATATCCCAAAGGTTTTTCTATGATAAGGTGATAAACCATTTGCTACAATATGCTCCCTATGAAAAGCCGTGCCATACCCCTTATTCTCATTCCATCCATACATAGGGTATTGCTCATGCAGTTGCAACATGTATGCATCCCTATGTGTTTTTGCCAATATACTGGCAGCCGCTATGCTTGCGTAGGTAGCATCGCCCTGCACCACGCATTGGTGCACAATACCGAAATAGGGTGAGAAAATATGCCCGTCAATTAATAACAGGTCAGGTCTCACCGTTAGCTGGTCTATTGCCAGGTGCATAGCTTTGAATGAGGCCTTGAGAATATTAATGCGGTCTATTTCTATATGGTCTACCATAGCCACCGCCCATGCTATTGCTTTTCGTTCTATGATCGGTCGCAGCTTATCTCTTTGTTCTTCGGTTAGTTGTTTACTGTCGTTTAGTAAGGGATGGCGGAATTTTTCAGGCAATATCACGGCAGCAGCAAATACGGGCCCTGCCAGGCAACCCCTGCCTGCTTCGTCACAGCCCGCCTCTGTTAATCCTTTTTTTAAGAACCACTTCAAAGCCTTATAGTATTTAAAAACAAAGTAAACGAAAATTAAGATGCTTGAAAATTAAAAGCAATAATTTTACACACATCTGCCGCATACTTACTGATTGTATTCACTTATTGGCATAATTCTGTTAAGTTTGATAAGAATACTATAATTATGAATACGGTAAGGTTGCCTTTTTACGCGCGTTTAGCGCTAATATTATTAGCTGTAGTATTGGTGCTGTTCCTGCTCACTGTTGGCAGAACAATTTTCATACCACTGCTGTTCGCACTCTTTATTTCGGTGCTTTTGTTGCCACTCACACATTTTTTAGAAAGATGGCATATGGGCCGTAGCATGGCTGCTATGATATCTATATTGCTTTTTGTAGTAGTGATAGGCACCGTTATATTTTTTCTAAGCCAGCAGGTAGTCAATTTTTCAAAAGATATCCCTTTATTGCAGGTTAAACTTACCGATGCACTGCATGATCTGCAACATTGGATAGCCCGCAATTATCACATTAACAAAAAAGAACAAACAGATTATATCAACAAGTCTACAACTTCAGTCCTGAGCACAGTTGCTAATTCGTTGGGCAATGTTTTTTTATCTGTTACAGAAATACTGTTGTGGGTACTCTTCATTATCATATACACCTTCTTTATCCTGTTTCACCGCAAGCTGCTTAAGCAATTCATCCTGGCGCTGTTCCGACCTGAATACCGTGCTGAGGTAGCTGAAGTATTGGCAGAAACCCGTTCGGTTATCAATAGTTATATAGTAGGGCTTCTTATAGAGATGGCATTGGTTGCTGTTGCCATCAGCAGCGTACTCGCTATATTGGGGATACCCTACGCATTCTTCATAGGTATACTCGTCGCGGTACTTAATATCATTCCTTACATAGGCAATTATTCGGCCACAGTTATTGCTATGTTCATTACCTATGCCGATGGCAATGCTACAATGGTACTGGAGACCGCTATCGTACTTATTATTATACACATACTCGATGCCAACGTATTGATGCCACGCATAGTAGGTGGCAGGGTAAAAATGAATCCCTTCATCACTATTGTTGCCGTTATTATCGGCAATCTTATTTGGGGTGTTCCGGGTATGTTCTTATTTATACCACTTACAGGTATTGTTAAGATCATAAGCGAGCGGGTAGAAAGCCTGAAACCATGGGCTATACTCATTGGTGAAGAAGTAAAAGAGAAGCCTGGAAAATAATATTGGTTATATATCAGTGCAAAACTCCCGAACAGGAACCTCACCGTTTTTTGTTTACGCATAGAAGGAGGTTGTTTTCCTGCTCATCCTTGTTTTTTACCGTTTAAGAGGGTTTTTATTCCTTTAATGTTATTGCCCTATTAACTTAGTATCGCTTTATGTAGAAGCGTTCTGCTTTACATGCATAAAGTGGACATAGGTAACAAATTTACGCGGCTGGTTGTCTAACCAACCGCTTTTTTTATATATAAGTACAGTTTTGGCTATCTACTGTCCAGTATCTACATTTGACTTAAGATGAAGATAGTTCCCGGCGAAATAAAAACAGCACAGTTGCATGCATACCTGCTTGGGGCAGTAGCTCCCAGGCCCATATGCTTTGCCAGTACAGTAGATGAGAATGGCGTACCAAATCTGTCTCCTTTCAGTTTTTTCAATGTCTTTGGCAGCAAGCCACCTATACTCATTTTTTCTCCTTCGCGCCGCGTGCGTGATAATACCATTAAGCATACACTTGAAAATGTACTCGCTACCAAAGAGGTGGTGATCAATATGGTCACTTATGATATTGTGCAGCAGGCCAGCCTGTCCAGTTGCGAATATCCTAAGCATGTAAATGAATTTGAGAAAGCGGGTTTTACACCTATTGCTTCTGATATGGTAAAACCATTCAGAGTAAAAGAATCACCGGTGAATATTGAATGCAAGGTGAACCAAATAATTGAAACAGGTCATGAAGGCGGCGCTGCCAATCTTATTATCTGCGAGGTGCTGTGTATGCATATAGACGAGCGAGTGCTGAATGAGAACGGACAAATTGACCCCCATAAAATAGACCTCGTGGCCCGTATGGGCGGCGACTATTATTGTCGCGCATCGGGCAGCTCGGTGTTTACAGTACCCAAGCCCAATTCCGAATTAGGTGTGGGCTTTGATACACTGCCTGAAAACGTTAGAAGAAGCCATATCCTTACAGGCAATGACCTGGGCCTGCTGGCTAACAGCAACAGCATACCCGTTGTAGGTACAATGGACTATGATGACCGCCTGGCGCAGATCATACGCGACTTTGCAGATGACCGCCCCGCACGCGCAATTGCATTGCACCAATATGCCAAAGACCTGCTAAATAATCATGAAGTGCAAAAGGCATGGCAGGTATTGCTTGCCGACAGTTAATTGCATTGTTAGCTATTACCACATCTTCCTTATTAACCTCTTAACAAGCCACTAAAGCTTGTGTATATCCTGTGTATACTAACATGGGCTTAATGCTGCCATAATATTGTATTAACAATAATGTTCGTAAATTAGTATAACCAAATATGATATTATGATCTGGCGCACCTTTAGCGGAGAACTTGTAAAACTGCCTATAAAAAAAGCAGTTGAGGAAGCAATCATAAGAGAACGCAACGCAGGCTATAAACTTAAAGTATGTATTGGCACTGATTCGCAGGTAAGAGGTACTGAAGCAGAATTTGCTACCGTTATTGTTTTTCTGCGTGAGAAGCATGGCGGCTTTATGTATCTCTACAACGAAAAAACACACCAGCCTTATACTATTAAAGAACGTATGCTGGTAGAGGTGGCAAAGAGTATAGAAATTGCTTTTGAACTCTGCGACCTTTTTAATAAATACGATGTGGATATGGAGGTGCATGCCGACATCAATACCAATCCACAGTTTAAAAGTAATGAGGCACTGCGTGAAGCCATGGGCTATATACTGGGTATGGGTTTTGCCTTTAAAGCCAAGCCAGAGGCTTTTGCCAGCAGTTGCTGTGCTGATAAGTGTGTGAATTAATTTACATTACATTTCTATTCTCATTCAGGAGTAATACGCCATTATACAGCCATAGGCAGGCACACTTCGAATATAGACCCGCCGCCTGGGTTATCTTTTACTGTTATTTTTCCTTTGTGCTGCCCGATGATCTTTGAGGTGAGATATAAACCGAGACCGGTGCCTTTTGTTTTGCGGGTCTCTTCATTGCCCGAACGGTAGAATTTTGTAAATATCTTTTTCTTGTCTTCGTTGGCTACGCCCGGGCCATTATCTTTTATATCGAGTATATAATTATTTTGCTGCACATTCAGGGTTACTTCAATGGGCTTATCTGCGGGTGCGTATTTAATGGCATTTTCCAACAGGTTGTTTATGGCCATTTGCAGCATAATATGGTCTCCTTTTAGCTTGCAGTTCACCTCAATATCTTCTTCAAACATACGCTGGTAGCGGTGCGCATGATCTTTTACGCAATCTTCTACCAGGTCGGATAGATCAAATGCTTCAATAGAAGGGACATATTTATGCCCTTCCAGTTGCGAAGCGAAAAGCATATTGTTGCAGAGACTGTTGAGCCTGTCAGACTCTTGTATGCATCTTGCCAGCAACTCGTTTCTTTTATCTTCGTCCAGCTGGTGTTTTTGCATGGTTTGCAGGCTCAGCTTCATGGCGGCAATGGGCGATTTTAATTCGTGCGTGACTGCCATCATAAAATTATTTTGCTGTCTTGATAAACGCAGACTGCTTTTAAATGAAGAATAGACCACTGCCGCGCCTATAAGAATTACGAGGAGGAATGTAGTGCCTTCGCCAACGAACTGGTCTATACGCAGGTGGTAATGTGTCTTGAGGTCGTTGAGGCGGGTATTATATTCCTGCTGGCTGGTAGTGCTGTCTATGGTAGCATTGAGTATGATGACCTGCTGCGCAAATAGCTGTTCATTTTGTTTTTGCAGGCTGAAGCCCCAAAACACGAGTGCTGCAATAATATAAACCAGCAATAGCAAGTAGACCAAAGAAAAAATGCGCATGGTATTTATTTATGCGTTGTATAGTTACGTGGCCCTGCTTTTTCAATTCGCAGGCCTACGTGCAGTACTTCGGGTAGCGGGTTTACACGCATGTTTTGTTCAAAGCGTATTTCGTACTCGCCTTTCTTAAATGTTTTTTCAAAAGCAATAGGCATACGCTGTTCCCATATCTCGCCCATGCCGCGGCCCAGCCATCGTCCTGATTTTTCGGCCAGTGGTATCTCTATGCGTGTTTTCTCATAGGTGGTATCGCCGGGTTGTTTTGCGTATACCCATATCCATATGTTCTCAAAAGGATAAGCTTCAGTATGACGAACAAGGAAATAAAGATTGTAGTAAGAATTAGTATCTGTTATCTCAAATTTGAATGATGGTTTGAATTCGTATTTCCATACATTGCCCGGTATAGATTCTTCATTTTGATAATAAGGAGAAGGCAGGCAACCACTAAAGGGAGCCCACATTCCAAATAACAAAAAACAAATTCCAAAAATTCTTTTCATTGACTTTTAATCTAAATAAATATTATCACAAAATATTGAGCACCTGCTCTTTTGCTTTTTCCAGTTCATCTTTCATATTGATAACGATCTGTTGTATCTCGGCATGATTGGCCTTGGCGCCCAATGTATTTATTTCACGTCCTATTTCCTGTAGTATAAATCCGAGCTTGCGGCCGGTAGCTATATCCTGCTTGTTGATGGTGTCTGCAAAATAAATGCAATGTTGTTTCAGTCTTGTTTTTTCTTCGGTCACATCCATCTTCTCCAGGTAGTAGATCATTTCCTGTTCAAAGCGGTTAGGGTCTAAATTTTCTTTTCCGCTCATGTCTGCCAGCCATTGCGTTAGTTTGGCGCGGATCCGTTCTGTACGCTGGCCTTCGAGTGGTGCAATATTAGTAAGTAGCTCTTCTATATTATTAATACGCGCTATCAGGTCTTTATATAAAGCAGCGCCTTCATTTTTGCGGTGCTCCATCAGGTGCGTGGCAGCGGCTTCTATTACTTTCTTTACTTCCAGCCATTCAGCTTCGGGTAGTACATCCTGCTCAGGTGCTACTACTTCGGGCATGCGCATGAGGGTGGAGAGTACATTATCTTCCTGCAGGTTCAGCTTTTGTGCTATTTGTTGTATGCTATGGTAATAATATATAGCCAGGTCGGTATTTACAGTCATGGGCTTTGAGGCACCTTCCTGCTTGATGCTGATGGTAAGGTCTATGGTACCACGCATTAAGATATTATTGAGCAGGTTGCGGATATCTAATTCATAATACCGCAATATGGGTGGCAATTTGGTCATGAGCTCAAACTGCTTGCCATTGAGTGATTTTATCTCTACAACTGCCTGCCTGCCATTTACCGCCGCTTCTGCACGTCCGAAACCCGTCATTGAATACAACATAAAGTGTTATTATTTGGAGCAAAAGTGAATAATCGTTTCTCAATAAAAAAGAAAAATTGATTTTTTATCGAAAAAAGCCGTTAAAACATCTTAAAAGTAGTTCAATCTGCTGAACAGGGGCGGATATTTTGATTATTTTTGTTTGATACTAACCTGATACATGCGGCTACGACTGTTATTTATATTCTTTGTTTTTTGTCTAAGTGCCGGTGCGCAGCAGCCACAGGTGCAGTATACCATGAATAAAAATGAATTGGAGGCGAGGCGGAAGGAATTGATGGAAACTATAAAGCAAACAGAAGAACAACTGGAGGCCACCAAGAAAAACAAGAACGCCACAATGGGGCAGCTAAGAGCCCTGCAAGCCAAACTATCACAAAGACAAAGGCTGATTAGTAATATGAACGATGAGATAGGGCAGATAAATAGCACCATTACACAATCATCGCATGAGGTAGTGACGCTGAAGGAAAACCTGGAGGTGCTAAAAATAAGGTATGCACAATCGCTGCGTTATTCTTACCAGAACCATAGTTCGTATGATATGATGGCCTTTCTGTTTTCGTCTGATAATTTTAACGATGCCATGCGTCGTATCAAATATTTAAAAAAATACCGCGATTACCGGAAAGGCCAGGTGGACCAGATAAGAGTAACGCAGGGACAGATAGAACATAAAATAGTAGTACTAAATACACAAAAACAACAAAAAGATGAATTGCTGACCACGCAGGAACAACAGAAACAAGTGCTGCAAAAAGAAACCAGCGAGACAGACAAAGTGGTGCAGGACTTGAAAGGACAGGAAAAACAATTGATGGCTGAAATAGAGAAGAACAGGAAAATAGCCGCGCGTGTGAACAAAGCCATTAATGATGTAATAAGAAGGGAGATAGAAGAAGAGCGCAAAAAAGCATTGCTGGCAGAGCAGAAACGCAAACAGGAAGAAGACAGGCTGAAAGCACTGGCTAATAACCCACCCAATCCTAATACTACAACGGCTAATAATACTACGACCAAGCCAAACAATTCAAATATAAAAACCACTACTAACGGAACTACTACAAAACCTAATAACACCGAAGTAGTAACTACTGTCAGGCCCAAACCTAAACCTGCTAATTATGATCTGAACCTTACCCCTGAAGCCAATGCGCTTTCTAACAGCTTTGAGGCTAACAGGGGCAAGCTACCATGGCCTGTGGAGAAAGGTTTTATATCGGGATATTTTGGTAAACATCCTGATCCGGTTGAAAAGAAAGTGATGATAGAGACTTATGGGGTTGACATTCGCACTAGTGAAGGGGCAACAGTACGCGCCGTTTTTGATGGAACTGTAACTAGTGTTTTATATATACCTGGCAAGGGCTGGGTGGCAATTGTAAATCACGGAAAATATTTTTCTATATATTCAGGATTGGCAAACGTAATTGTGAAAAAAGGTGATGCTGTGCATACCAAACAAACCCTTGGGACTATTGATAAAAATGATGAAGGAGAACCTATCTTAGACTTCGAAATATGGAAAGGTGGTAATAAGATAGATCCTGCTCCCTGGATAGCACACTAGGTATCAATCCATCAAAATATCTCCTGTCATTTCTTTAGGTATCTCTAATCCCATATAGTGTAGAATGGTTGGTGCTATATCTCCCAGTTTACCTTTCTTTAAACTGCCCTTATAATCATTCGAGATCAGGAACAATGGTACAGGATTAAGCGTGTGTGCTGTATTAGGTGTGCCGTCCTCATTTATCATATAGTCGGCATTGCCATGGTCTGCTGTCAAGAATATAGCATAATCATTTTCTAAAGCCAGTGGTACAATGCGTGATACACATTGGTCTACAGTTTCTACTGCTTTTATCACTGCATTCCAATTGCCGGTATGGCCTACCATATCCGCATTGGCAAAATTGAGGCAAATAAAATCTGCGCTCTGTGCTTTTATCTCAGGCAGTATCGCATTTGTCACCTCTACAGCACTCATCTCGGGTTGCTGGTCGTAAGTGGTGACTGTGCGTACGGATGGTATCATAATGCGTCTCTCGCCTTCGAAAGGGAGCTCCCTTCCACCTGAAAAGAAGAAAGTGACGTGAGGGTATTTTTCAGTCTCTGCTATGCGTATCTGTTTCAGCCCGTCTTTTTCTATGACCTCGCCGAGTGTGTTCTTAAGATTATCATTGTTGAATATAACACCTACATTTTTAAATGTGTGGTCGTATTCTGTCATGGTCACATAGTGCAGGTTCAGCGGGTGCATATTTTGTTCCTGGAAAGCTTCTTGTGTTAATACCATTGTTATTTCCCTGCAACGGTCTGTACGGAAATTGAAACATACCACCACATCGCCATCTTTTATAGTAGCCAGTGGTTGGTTATTGTTATCACAAACAATGATTGGCTTTATAAATTCATCAGTTACGCCCGCATCATAAGATTGCTGAATGGCTGCCAAGGCATCTTGTGTTTTAGTGCCCATGCTATGTGTTAAGGCATCATAGGCTACTTTGATACGCTCCCAGCGTTTGTCGCGGTCCATAGCATAAAACCTTCCAGTTACAGATGCGAGCATACCACCGGTACTATGCAGGTGTTGTTGCAAGTCATTGATAAACCCATGCCCGCTTTTGGGATCTGTATCACGTCCGTCTGTGAAAGCATGTACGGCTACCTTTGGTACTTTATTCTCTTGTGCCAGGCTACACAGGGCTTTCAAATGGTTGATATGAGAATGCACACCACCATCGCTTACCAGGCCAATAAAATGCAGGGTAGCATTATTTGTTTTTGCAGCGGCAAATGCTGCGTTCAGTACTTCGTTCCTTTCCAGTTCGCCATCTTTTATGGCCACATTCACCCTTTGCAGCTCCTGGTATACGATTCTGCCTGCACCTATATTCAGGTGGCCTACCTCAGAGTTGCCCATTTGGCCGTCAGGCAAACCTACTGCTTCTCCGCATGTAATGAGTTCATTATTAGGATATTTCACATATAACGACTTAACAAAAGGGGCATTTGCGTGGGCTATGGCATCGGCTTTTGGTACTTTACCATGACCCCAGCCATCCATAATAATAAGCATTACTTTCTTAGACATGTGCGCAAAATTACTATTTACAGGGGTTTATCAAGAATTAAACTTTGAATGTATGTATGATTTCTATAGATTGCATACGCTATGCATCAATACCAGGGCTGAATAATTGGCTCGTTTTTTGATGTATAATAGTGGGGTTAGTAAAGTATCTTACTATGGGTAATATTTACAAAAGAGTATTTTTTACTGTTTGTTGTGTTTTGTTCATGCTTACAGCAAGGGCGCAGTCGGGTCCGATGAACGACCTGGCCAATGCTATACGCTATGGCAGGGTCGCTGATATTTCGAGGTTCATGGATAATGTAGTACCTATCACAATAAATAATACGCAATCCATATATAGCCATACACAAGCCGAAATGGTATTAAAAGATTTTTTCAGCAAAAACCCCCCTTCAGATTTTATAGTTTCCAATTCAGGTTCTGGCGGTGGTAATTCTATGTTTACCATAGGTGATCTCATCACAGCTTCGGGCAAGTATAGTGTATATATCCAACTTAAGTCGAAAGACGGATCTTATATGCTACAGGAGATACGCTTTAACAAACAATAACATACATCTTAAAGCATTGAGCAATTGAGGCATTATTCTTACTTTTGAGCCTCATGAAGCATTTACCCAATCTATTAACGCTCGCCAATCTATTTTGCGGTTGTATTGCTATAGCCTATATACTTAATGCGCAACCATTCTTAACAGACGAGCAGCATTGGGTGGTATGCACTACTCCGGAAGCTTATTGGGGCAGTATCTTTATAGGTGTTGCAGCTATTTTTGATATGCTGGATGGCTCTGTAGCAAGATTACTAAAGGTACATTCGCCTATAGGCAAAGATCTGGATTCATTGGCAGACCTGGTAAGTTTTGGTGTAGCACCCGCTATGATATTATTCCAAATGTTGTGGGGTGCCTGGATGAACCAGCACAATGCACTTGATGTGAGCATGGTGGCTATGGCGCCTGCTTTCCTGGTGGCTTGTTTTGCAGCTATACGCCTTGCTAAATATAATATCAGTGCAGATGGTCAAAGAGGCTCATTCAGGGGTATGCCCGTACCGGCTGTAGGTATCTTTGTAGCATCATTGCCGCTTATCAATTGGTATGATCCGTATCATATTTCAGCAATGATACAAGGTAAATGGACGATCTATATCATTATAGCTGTGCTTTGCTGGCTGATGGTATCGGGCATACGGTTTATAAAACTAATGCCTGCTAAATGGAATATAGCACATACGTGGCCGCAGCTGATAATAGTTATTGCGGCAGTAGCAGCATTCCCGTTCATTAAGTTTGCTGCAATACCGGTAGCTTTTATATTGTACATCATACTATCGATAGTTTATAAATATCCCAACCCAGAAAGTAAATAGAACATGAAATATACCGCACATATCAACATCATGCCGCTGAAAGAATTGCTGGACCCGCAAGGCAAAGCGGTGAACAATAGCCTGCACAACCTGGGCATTAACCAGGTGCATGATGTGCGCATAGGCAAGTTTACAAAACGACGATTCCGAAAAGAAACTAAGTTCGTAATAGTAATAACTGCCAATGATGTAAAAGACATCTATAATATTAATGAGGCGAAGACTGTAATAGCTAATAACAGATTTATTGCTTATTATTCTTATGCAAGTATTATGTCTAATTTTATTAATAAAGTTTCGGTATCTAACATAACCTTACAACAAAAGTTAGGACCTTTTTCTGCTGTTTTTAATACCCATCAATATTAAAAGAATTAATA
>Ga0207152_1011_pt1 | contig 30226 bp, 31 predicted proteins | sample Alteio_BWMinHeat_30_FD_153590 | JGI IMG/M metagenome (GOLD analysis project Ga0207152, IMG submission 153590) | Enriched cells from forest soil in Barre Woods Harvard Forest LTER site, Petersham, Massachusetts, United States -... | ecosystem: Environmental > Terrestrial > Soil > Temperate forest >... | reverse complement strand
GCGTAGTTCGCATTCGGACTATAGATACTGGTGGTGCGGATACGCAAGCCTGTTCTGCCTAATCTTGCTGTTACCGGCACCGTAAAATTGATCTTGGTATTACCTTGCAAAGAAGTGTTCAACAGATAGTATTCTGCCGTAGCACTATCATTAAATACACCATCCTGGTTCCAGTCTATCCACGACATACCATAGGCGGTAGAACCGCTATAGCCTACATACATCGTATAGTTACCGCCCCTTGATAAAACAGCACGGGTCTTAGGTACAGAATCTACAATTTGAGCATAGAATCCCGGATATGCCAGGTGAGTCGCATTCCTGAGCGTAGTACCGCTTATAGCCACACTATCAATCGTTGGCGGTGTATTACCTCCTATTACAGTATTGGTGGTTGGCAGCGCACAATAACATTTAAAGAAAGAATCTGCTACAACCGTCCATACACTGCTTGTATCGGTATAGCCTGTGGTAGCACAGGTCATATACACACGATAATCTGTGTTATTCTGACCCGTTGCTATACTGGTATTCAACGGATTACCTGTTCCAATGTTGGTCCAGCCGGTAGTACCATTAGGCCTGCTTTGCCATTGGTAAGAATAACCTACATAAGAAGTGCCCCCGGTATCGGTAAGCGTAAAGGCTTTATTACGGCATATATGCACCGGACCACTGGGCATACCTGCATGAGGGCCACCCGGTGATGCTGAACAGTCAAAATAATGGTCTACTGAAAAATCGTCAAGGCTAATATCGGCGCCATAATAGTAAAAAGCGTTATACCCAACAAACATTACATATACCGAACTACCGTTATAACTGGTTGGTATGGTATCGGCATAATGCTGCCAATACCATGATGCTGAACTGGAACTGCTAAGACTATCAACTGCCATTTTATGCAGCTTGTATGCATTGGGGCCATAAGAACGAGGCACCGTATTTACCCATACCTGTAAGCTATCACTATATGCAACGGAGCTACCATAATATCCCTGGCTTAAAAATATCCAATACGATACTACCGATTGGCCTGTAGATGGCAATGTAACTGCAGGAGAACGCATTTCCGTCTTCGCTACACTATAGCCATATGCACCTCCATATAATCTGTACCACTCTGCCATTACAGCATAACCGCTACCGCTATGGCTTGTCGGGCTTGGATAATAATAAGTACTTGAACCACCGGCATAGGAACCATAATTACAAAAAGCACAGGCATATGATGCGTTAGGTTGAGGGCCCCATGTCCAATGGTCGGTTCCTGCACAGCAGCCAGAACTTCCCCTATCATAAACAGAATCCGTCCATCCCATGTATGGGCTTGATGACATTTGGAAACCGGCAGTAGTATCAAAACCCTGCTTCAACAGGTTTTGAGCAAGGCCTTGTCCGGAACATAGTAAAAATAAGATAGTAACTGCCGATAACAGTGTAATTCTTTGTTTCATAATCTCTTGGTTTCAAGCTTATTAAAATAGTGCACAAACGTTAGCAAATACACTCATTGCAATATATTACTTTCTTTCCAAAAATTTAACTTCTCTTTAATTTTTTTTCACACATTCCTAATACCATAAATTCGCCCCTGAATACAGACAGTAGTTTTATGTTAAAGGTTGGCAATATCTTTAACATAAAAATAGATAATATGTTCGTTTTTATTGTCTTTTCCATCCCTCTTCATCAAACCTATAGAGGCCTTTCTTCAATTAACAATGTTTCCTTTACCGGGCAACAATATCAAGCAAAGAATTTAAGGGGTTATCTGTTATAAAAACCAGGGGGTTCCTAATAACAAATTTATACCTTAGGTTTGTTGTGAATTTCTATTTATGACCATTACTCAATTAGAATATGTTGTAGCTGTTGCTACGTATAAGAGTTTTGTTGCGGCGGCAGAAAAATGCTTTGTTACGCAACCTACCCTTAGTATGCAGATACAAAAGCTGGAAGAAGAACTGAATGTAAAACTTTTCGATCGCAACAAGCACCCCATTGCAATTACAGCTATGGGCGAAGCTATTGTACATCAATCAAAAATAATACTGTCGCAGGTGGAAAGGATCAACGACCTGATACAGAGCGAGAATAATACCCTGTCGGGCGATTTTAAACTGGCGATCATTCCTACCATTGCACCGTACATTCTTCCCGGACTGCTGGAAAGCTATGCAAAAGCATATCCAAAAGTAAAGCTGCAAATAAAAGAGTTAGAAACAGACCATATTGTAAAAGCACTGCGAAACAATGAAATAGACGCCGCACTGTTGAGCACACCATTAGAAGAATCAGGAATAAAAGAATACCCACTCTTTTACGAAACCTTTGTAGCCTATTTTGCAAAAGATGAGAAAGCGCTTGAAAAGAAAATGATCACACCCGCAGACATTTCTTTAGAACGCATTTGGTTACTTAATGAAGGGCATTGCATGCGCAACCAGATACTGAACCTATGCAGTGAGCAAGTACAGAAATTGCAGGAAGAACGCCCCTACCATTACGAATCGAGCAATGTAGAAACTTTGCGCAAAATGGTAGACCGCAATGGCGGGCTTACCGTATTGCCAGAACTCGCTACGTTGGAGTTTTTTGACGATCAGCTGGACCGTATCAGGTACTTTGAAGAACCCGAGCCTGTGCGCGAGATAAGCCTGGTAACCAACGATCATTTTGTAAGACTTACATTGTTGCAAAGCCTGATGGATGAGATACTAAAACTGGTTCCGGAAAAAATGCGCGTGCAAAAAAAGAACAGGAAGGTATTGCGCATCCAGTCTGCTAAACTGTAGCAACAACTATATAGTTAATATCAAATTGCCTGACTTTATTGGCAGGGAATACTGCGCTTATTTTTTCATTTACTTTGCGCCAATCTCCTTTAGTATTCTCTATATAATTCATTACAAACGCGCCCCCGTTATTCAAACATTTGCGACAATTTATTAAAAAATCTTCTTCAAACACAAATGCAGGTACTTCCCTGCCATTAAAAATATCTACTATTACAAGATCATATTGCAGGGTGCTATTTTGCACATATTCTTTTGCATCTGCACATACAGGAGTTATTCGTCGCAATGTTTCTTCACCAAACAATTCAAGTGCCCATTGCAACGATACGGCATCATGATCTATCATAGTAATACTAGGATCTAGCCCTTTTTTATCCAATATCATTACCGCACTTCCTATACCCGCACCTAGTACCAATACTGATCTAATAAAAGGTAGTTTATCTGTTAATTCTTTAAACGCAGTAAGGAGGGGTTTATATCTTAGCCCATCTGAATATAAAGCATCGGTAGTGGCCAATTGCCACTCATTCCTAAACAGGAATAATCCGATCATAATATCATTCATACCCCTGGCTTGTTTGAAACGCACCGGGTATAAATAGCTCAATACACGCTTCCACCATGAAACATTCAACGACATGTAATGCAAAAGACTTTGCACGCAATATAAAAATTAAAGGCTGTTAATTTTATTATTAAGACAACTTATTCTCCTCTTCGCATTCTTCTCTTTCTAAACAGAGGGACCTTGCTTTCATTACCATGCAAGAGGCGGCTGATGTTCTTATAATGTGTTAGCACTACAAGCAGCGCGGTGGCAATAGCAAATAATCTATAACTTAATTCAGGTTCATTAAAAATGACAAGTATCAATAATGGGAATGCCAGGCTGGCACTGATAGAACTTAATGAAACATACCTGGTAAAAAACAGCATCAACATGAATACTAAAACAAGACTCACTGCTACCAGCGGCTGTATAGATAATATCATACCAAATAAGGTAGCAATGCCTTTACCACCTTTAAACTCTGCCCAGATAGGAAAAATATGGCCTACTACTGCAGCAAGGCCTAAAAATATCTGCAGGTTTACAAATGGTTCGCTAAATGTGGTAAGGTGTGAAAATAAGGCAAGTTTTACTGCAATAAACCCCTTTAGTACATCGACAAGCATTACCATGCTCCCCGCTTTGGAGCCCAATACCCTAAATGTATTAGTGGCACCCGCGTTGCCGCTTCCATGCTCACGAATATCAATGCCAAAAATGTTTTTGCTTACCCATACCGCTGTTGGAATAGAACCTATCAGGTAAGCCAATACAATGAGAACTGCTATGCCCATTCTAAATTTTTACTGTTGGTTGGGAGCGCAAATATAAACGTTTGAATATTCATAACCTAATGCCCACAGTTCATCCACTCTTATAAATATAATAAAATAAAATGCATTTTATAGCTTTTCGAATAGAAGTACGATCCAATTATTCAATTCATCTTTACTTTTATATACAAACCCAGCTTTTTCCGCTGCAGCCTGTACAGTGTCGCGGTCTTCCTGCAGCAGCCCGCTCATCAACAAGCTACCGCCTTTTTTAAGTCGTGAATACATATCATCCATATACATCAACAGGATATTTCTATTAATATTAGCCAGTATGATATCAAAATAAGTTCCACCAGTAACTTCCAATGAGCCTGATTTTATTACAATATTTTTACAATTATTACGTTCTGCGTTTTCTTTTGCATTTGTAGACGACCATTCATCATTATCAATTGCTAAAACAGTTGCAGCCCCCAGCATCTCTGATAGTATAGCAAGTATACCCGTGCCGGTACCAAAATCAAACACATTTTTTGCGCTTATATCCAACCGTCTCATATGCTTCATCATCAGCTGCGTGGTAGCATGGTGCCCCGTACCAAAAGACATTTTGGGGGTTATCACTATTTCATAAGGTGTATCAACTTTCAGTCTATGAAAATCTGCTCTCACCGTGCAAAAACCTTCCACTATCACAGGCTCAAAATTAGCTTCCCAGGCAGTATTCCAGTTTTGGTCTGCAATGATCCCGGTACTGTGATTTAACCCGTATTTCCCCAATAACAGTACAAGCTCCTGTTCATTGTATACATCTGCGGGAATATAGGCTAACAGATGATCATCAGCTTCAACAAACCCTTCATAACCGATCAGGCTTAGTTCCGCAATCAATATCTCCCCAATGGCTGTATCAGCAACCGGTATTCTCACTTCAATGTACTGCATGCTGCAATTTAGCTACAAAAAAATAGTCCCGGCTACATGCCGGGACTACCATAAAATATATAAAATAATTTATTTTTTATTAACGCGGCTACCAGGTTTTCCTGTTTCTGACTCTTTATCAGCATCCGCAGGCTCCTGGTCGTTCATGTTATCGTCCATCTTCAAGTTCTTAGATTGTTCGTCCATATCACCTGGTTTAGCACTATTGTATATAATGCGGCGTGTAGGTACATCTGAAACAACACGGAACTCAGTACGGCGGTTCATCTGGCGGCCTTGAGGATTGTCTTTTCTGCCTGTTTCATTTGGTGCTACAGGATCTTTTTTACCAAACCCTTTAGCTATCATCCTGCCACGGTCAATGTTGCCGGTTTTTTCAAGATAGTTCTGTACGGCCTCTGCACGGCGACGTGAAAGATCATCATTGTACTTATCGTTACCTTTTGAATCTGTGAAAGAATATATCTCAACAGTGAGAGATGGGTTATCTTTCATAAAATTAACCAGAGAATCTAAAGAAGCAATAGACTCCGGACGCAATGTAGCTTTGTCGTAATCATAAAATACATTGCTCACACGGAAAGGATGTACAATGCTATCCATATAAATGGTAACAGTTACTGTATCATCCGGATCAGAACGTTTAACATCCATGGTGCTAACAGAAGCACGTGTAGAAGTAAAACCATTCTTATCAGCAGTTACCACATATGAGTGTGTACGAGCTATATTAAAGGAGAAATTGCCATCTTCAGAATTGAATGTTTTCAACTCACCAGACTGATCCACCATCTTTACAACAGCCTGTGGAATAGGATCCTGGGATTTCCTGTTCAGTACTTTACCCATCACCATTAGTTTAGGTTCGTACTGTACACGCCAGATATCATCGCAACAGGTTGGGTTCTTCAATGCGATAGAACCAAAACGGTTAGACACTAAATAAGCATCCGGTTTGCCCATCGGGTCACGTATGTAGTATAATTCATCAGCAGAAGTATTGATAGGATATCCGAGATTACGCACATTGTGATAACGTGAAGGTCCTCCATCTGCAGCAAATATGTCGAAGCCACCCATAGTAACCCAACCATCTGAAGAGAAATACAAAGTACCTGTACGGCTGTCATAATAAGGGGTAACCTCGTTATGCTCTGTATTTACTTGCTTACCGGCATTTTGCGGACGACGGTAGCTACCATTACGCGGGTCTATAATAGAATACCAGATATCATAACCACCACGGCTTTGTAAGTGACGGTCTGAAGAGAAGAACAATACTTCTTTCTTACCAACCTTAGCCACACATGGTTGTGTATTAGAACCTTCATCATTGATACCACCATCTACTTCTTCAGGTTCTGTCCATTTTTCCACATCGAATTTAGACACATATATTTTACATGCCACCTTCATTGAATCTTCTTCAGAACAACGAGTGAAATAGAAGCGGTCTCCGCCGGGGCTGAAACAACCATTACCTACGTGTACATTGCTCTTGTTGAATTTACCATCCATGAACTTGATAGGCCATTGGAAAGAATCTACTGCATCTACATGCTCTTGTTTACGAGATACCATGAAGCGTGACATATATTCATCACGTTTCTTTTTATCAACGGTAACAACTGAGTTTTGACGCATAGTAGAGAATAACAATGCTGTATCACCCAATGGATAAGGGGAAAATTCTGTATAAGCCGAGTTTACGTTCGGACCAGCGTTCAGAACGTTTACAGGCTGAGGATCTTTCATAGAATTCTGGCCCATAACACAACCATCTATTTGCGTCTTTGCAAACTTCTTAAGCTTTTTATAAGTCTTAGGATTGTCTGTCATGAATTTATTGAACTCTCTGATAGCTGCATCATAGTTGCCCTGCATTTTCAGCATCATGGCTTCCTTGAATATCGCTTCAGGATATAATTTCGGAGCAATAGAATATGCTTCAAGATAATAATGCGCAGCGGGCACATAGTCCCTTGTATACCAATAGCATTCCGCAAGTTGATATGTTAAATACGGATTACGCTCCTGCTCTTGCTTTAATTGTTGATAATAATCAATAGCATTAAAATAACTACCTGAACTAAACAGGTTATCAGCCCATCTCAATTTTTTGTAGTACGGAAGATTTCTTACCGGATCGTTTGCTTTGTTTCTGTACTTCTCCTTTTGCGCTTGCGCTTGTGCATTTGCATCATATTGAATAGTAACGAAAACCGTTGCGAGTACAAGGAACAGCCAATTTTTTCTCATGTGCGTGAGCGTTGTTAATGGAGTAAAAGTATAAATTGGTTTTAAAAAAAGAAAGGGCTGCTTATATTTTTTTTAGAGCCCTTTCAAATATCTTTAAAAACGTGAACAAGGATACACTAATTTATGCGCAAAATCTAATGGACTAGGCGCTATATAGCGTATTGAAATTTCAAATCCGCCATTGCCGTTTGAAGCAGTTTTAAGATCCGAAACATTATAATCATAACTAATACCTAAGCGGAAGCTTTTGTATTCGCCACCAATTACCATCATCACAGCATCGCCTGTGCGATACCATCCGCTAATAAATACTGCTGTTGCAAAAGAGCGAACTTCAGGATTGCTCACAATATAATGAAATTCACTACCCGCAATAATTTCTGTAGCCGTAGATTGGCTTTGGAATAACAATCCCGGGCGAACACTGAATTTATCACTTGTATACAGTATAAATCCTGCCTGGCCGTTGTAACGCATACCAATGCCATTATTCTGTTGGTTCGTTTGTTTTTCAAATCCGTTCAGTGGTTGGTTCAGATTATTTGCACCAACACCTAACTGGTAGCCAAAAGTAGTGCTTGTCATTTGGGCCCAGCTGATACCGGCATTTACAGTAAAATAATGCACCCTGTTATTTAGCCCCTGTGTTTCTACACCGGTACCACTATTGAACTGGCCATTATAAAATTCATCTCCAAAATATAATTTAGAAAGGTCGATGCTTTGTTCTGAATATCCTCCCTGGAAACCTACTGACAATGCTTTTACACTACCTTCTTTTATACCAAAGAATTTGTGGTATGCAACAGAAGCCAATACAGAGAAGTTGGTAAGGTTACCATCGCCTGCTTTATCATTTGTCATTTGTATACCGCCGGCCAGGTAATCATCTATGCTAAGATCATATACTAACGGCATATCGAAAGACGCGCCATAAGTAACATAGGGAACAGATACACTCGCCCACTGATTACGATAGATGCCGGCAGCTCGCCACTGGCCTTCGAAATCACCTGTGAACGCAGGGTTTAATACTAATGGCGCAGCGTTAAATTGTGTGAAGTGAATGTCTTGCGCCTGCAGGGTTTTTGCTGTGAACGCCATGGCGACCAACAGACTTACGCGGGTAATGGTGCTTTTACTTATCATGATATTCAAACCTTAAGGTGTTTCTAAAAAATAAAACTTATTTACTTTTTTTCTTTCCGGTTTTGCCGGGGGTATTATTGTCTTGTAAATATACAACATCCCAACGGTTGAAAATACGTAAATATTTTAAAGTTGCAATGTTTTTTCCAATAATTTTCTAAATTCAAACTATATCCTGATGTCTTATTTTCCCCTAATAACAACAGCAATAATAGTCAAAAAGGTTTGCTTTACAATGCCAGGAGTGTTTATGTACTAAGCATTATCATCAAATTACAAACAATTTTTTTTATCTAATAAGAGTTTCTTCATAATAATATTAATAAGAACAGGTGTACGAAGTCGGGCATCTGCTACCAATTGATGATATACCCTGCAAATACTAATAGTATTGATCATTAACAGGCCAGTTAGAAGCAGTCAATTTCCTTAACTATTCTGTGTAAAATCAGCTTTTTCGTGTAGGTTTGTTTTTGTATACGTATGGCTGATACTAAGAAGAAAATAAAAAAACCGGCTCCTATAAAAGAAACAACAGTAAGTCCTGTTGCACAGTTAGACCGTAAAAAGCAGGTAAGATTAACATTTGGCCTGTTTTTCCTGCTTTTGGGTGTATTTACCTGTTTTGCCATTACAAGTTATTTCTTTACCTGGCAAACAGACCAGGATAAAGTTTTTGACATGCGTGGCATCTTCCATTTTATGTTTCGCAGCCAGGCACCAGTAGCCAACTGGGGGGGGCAGAATGGGCGCAGCATTATCGCACATATTGGTATACAGGGGTGTTGGTATTGCCGCAATGGCTATCGGGTTCTGGATCACCGCTATTGGATTGAACCTTGTATATAACAAACGTGCAGTACCATTGCTGCGTTATATGCGCTGGCTATCCATCCTATTACTCATAATGGCACCTGTGTTGGCTTATTTAAAACCAAATGCAGCTTTTCCATACGGAGGCGCATGGGGAGATGTTGCTATCAATTACCTGAACGGATTTTTAGGACAAGCCGGTACAGGTCTTATATTATTTGCCCTGCTTTGCTTTTTTGTATTCGTCATATTTGCTTTAGACATTACGCCATTGTTGCGTCGCATGAAACAAAAAGCAAAAAATGTAGCTGCCGCTATGGCTCCCTCACCTGTTTTTGCAAGTGAACCAACACCAACTGTTGCAGAAATTGCTGCGCATCCCGCTAATCCAATTGCAGATGTCGTTCCGGCAAAAAAAGAATGGGATATGTCTGTGATAGAAAAAGAACAGCAAAAAAAAACGATCAATGATATATTTGCCACCACAGGCGCAACTGCAGTGGTAGAAGAACCGGAAATATATACTGTTGAAGAAGAAGAAATAGAAGAAGAGGAAGAGACAGAACCGGTAGAAGGTGCAGACCTTAGCTTCCAGGTACACAAACTAAAAGAAGAAAAGACCATTATAAAACATGGTGCGCATGTTTCAATAGGAGATAATGAGCCCTATGCGCCAGAAGAAACTTTAAGAAACTATAAATTCCCAACGCTGGACCTGCTCGAAGACCGCTCCAACCAAACCATATCTGTAGACCGCGCCGAATTGGAAAGGAATAAAGACCAGATCATAAAAACACTCAGCAGTTTTGGTATAGCCATACAGCATATTACAGCTACAGTGGGCCCTACCGTTACACTATACGAAATAGTACCTGCGGAGGGCGTACGTATTTCTAAAATACGCAACCTGGAAGATGATATAGCACTAAGCCTTGCAGCACTGGGCATACGTATCATTGCACCGATACCGGGCAAAGGAACAATAGGTATAGAAGTACCAAACGCCAACAAACAAATAGTATCGATGCGCGCATTGCTGAGCAGCGAAAAATTTGTGAACAACAAAATGAGCTTGCCGATAGCGCTGGGTAAAAAAATTGATAACGAAAACTATATAGTAGACCTTGCCACTATGCCACACTTACTGATGGCCGGCGCAACAGGGCAGGGTAAATCAGTTGGTATCAATGCTATTCTTGTTTCATTATTATATAAGAAACATCCTTCACAATTAAAATTCGTGATGGTAGACCCTAAAAAGGTAGAGCTATCTATATATCGTACTATTGAAAAACATTTTTTGGCCAAACTGCCTAATGAAGAAGAGGCCATCATCACCGATATTAAAAAAGTGATCTACACGCTGCGCGCATTATGTGATGAGATGGATGACCGATATGGGTTATTAAAAGACGCAGGCGCAAGAAATATAAAAGAGTACAATGAAAAATTCATAAAACGTGCGCTTAACCCTGAGAACGGGCATAAATATTTACCATTCATCGTATTGGTAATAGATGAGTTTGCCGACCTGATAATGACAGCAGGCAAAGAAGTAGAAATGCCGATAGCGCGCCTGGCACAATTGGCACGTGCTGTTGGTATACATCTTATCATTGCTACACAAAGGCCATCTGTAAATGTGATCACTGGTACTATCAAAGCAAACTTCCCTGCACGTATCGCATTCAAGGTATCTGCTAAGGTCGATTCGCGCACTATATTAGATACAGGTGGCGCAGAACAATTGGTGGGCCGTGGTGACATGCTCATATCACATGGCAGTGAACTACTGCGTTTGCAATGCGCTTTTGTAGATACGCCTGAGGTAGAAAATGTAGTTGAGTTTATAGGCAATCAAAAAGGCTACGCAAGCGCACATATGCTGCCGGAACCTGAGATGGACGATGATGATAATGGCAACAAAAACTTTGATGCTAAGAACCGCGACAAATTATTTGAAGAATGCGCCAAAAGTGTGGTACAAACGCAATCAGGTTCTACATCAATGCTACAGCGTCGTTTTAATTTAGGTTATAATCGTGCGGGGCGTATCATGGATCAACTGGAAGCTGCAGGCATAGTAGGACCAGCTATGGGTAGCAAACCCCGCGATGTATTGTTTAGATCAGAGATGGAACTGACAGCGTTTTTAAGTACATTATAAAACCGGGATTTTATATACTACCCTTGTACCAAACGCTTAACTATTCTTAAGGGCTGAATTAACCTTTTAAATATCCAATTATCAAAATACTTAAGTATTTTTGCACCCTTTATTAAAAATCCGGAATGAATAGATTATTAACCATATGTATACTTAGCCTCTGCTGCGCTGTTCAGCCGGTAATGGCTCAAAACGATCCAAAGGCAAAGACCGTACTCGACGCAGTTACTAAAAAGATTAGTGGATCCAAAGGCATTAAAGCGTCTCTTGTTGTTCGCCTTACAGATGTAAAGGGAAAAGTGACCGATACTAAAAAAGGAACAGTATCACTGAAGGGACAAAAGTATCATGTAGCACTGGGCGGCCAGGAAATAATATGCGATACCAAAACGGTTTGGAACTATAACAAAGAAGCTAAGGAAGTGCAGGTAAGCAATTACAATCCTGATGAGCAAACACTCTCTCCTGCCAAATTGTTCACACTTAATTTTTACGATAAGGAATATAAATACAAATACACCGGCACAAAAAAACTGAGCAACAAAGATTGTGACGTGATAGAATTAGTTCCGGTAAGCACTACCAAACAATTTACCAAAGTAGAATTGCTGATAGACAAAAAGACCAGCACCATAGCCGGTGGCAATATCTGGCAAAAGAACGGCAGCAAAGTGCAATGCGAGATCAATAATTTTACTCCTAATTCTAATATTCCCGATACTTATTTTACTTATGATGCCAAAGCACATCCTGGCGTGGAGGTGGTGGATCTGCGATAACAGGTTAAATGACTTTATAGAAAAATGTCCCGAAATATTTCGGGACATTTTTTATTTGTAATTCCAATTTGCATATTTGCACATCAGCACATTTGCACATTAATTTATCCCGCTCGTCACCGCTTCCTTATGTATCTTCTTTATCAATCCCTGCAATACACTACCCGGTCCTACTTCGGTATAGTGGGTCACACTATTAGCAGCCATTTTTTGTATCGTCTGTGTCCAGCGCACAGGCGAGGTTAACTGGTCAATAAGGTTCTTTTTAATGTAGGCAGGCTCAATATAAGGGCTGGCATCTACATTCTGGTACACAGGGCAGGTAGGGTTGCCAAATTGAGTGCTTTCAATTGCCGCCTTCAGTTCTTCTTTAGCCGGCTCCATCAGTGGAGAATGAAATGCACCACCCACCTGCAATATCAGCGCGCGTTTTGCGCCCGCTGCTTTCATTTTTTCGCAAGCCTGTTCAATGCCTTTTATAGAACCGCTTATTACTAATTGCCCGGGGCAATTATAATTAGCTGGCACTACTACTTCGTCTGTAAATTCCGCACATATTTTTTCTACAATAGCGTCATCCAATCCTAATATAGCAGCCATAGTAGATGGATTTATTTCACAAGCACGTTGCATAGCTGCAGCACGTTTGGCCACCAAACGCAAACCATCTTCAAATGTCAATACCTTATTAGCCACCAATGCAGAAAATTCGCCTAAAGAATGTCCGGCAACAGCATCAGGCAATAGATCGGGTGTGGTGAGAAATAATATAACTGAATGCAGAAAAATAGCGGGTTGGGTAACCTTAGTTTGTTTCAGCTCCTCGTCAGTTCCACCAAACATAATATCTGTAATGCGAAAACCGAGTATCTCGTTGGCCTGTTCAAAATATTCCTTAGCAAGTGTGTTCGTTTCGTATAGATTCTTTCCCATTCCTGGGAACTGTGCTCCCTGTCCCGGGAAAACATATGCGTGCTTCATGCGGCAAAAATAACCACGATTAGCTTGATTTTCACAATGATTTTCATGAATTCAAAGGATTATTTTAAATAAGAAGATTTCAATTCATTGTCGAATTGTCAAATTTGCAAATTGTCAAATTGTCTTCCCACGCCACCTGCCACTTCTCAGATAGAAAAAAGAAAATGTAATAAGTGATGTCCAGTATACCCCTTCCGACATCCAGCATATATATAGCGGGCTGCGCATACGCTCAATAATAATATAGCAATAGATAAGATAGATACATACACTCGTTACTTCCATAAATAAATTAACAGCAGTATTACCAGTACCCAATACACCATTGAACATGACAGTAGCCACCGCCATTATTAAAGTAGCAACTATAATAACACGCATACTCGGTACAGCAAACCGCACCAGTTCGCTATCATTTGTATACATTGACAGGAAAGGCTCGGAGAAAACAAATAACAAACCGCCTATTACCACTGTATAGATCACACTCAGCTTCACTATTTTCATGATCAGGCTCATTACTTCATGCTGGCTGCCCTGCCCTATAATATTGCTCACCATAGCACTGCATGCCGATGCCAGCGACCAGGTGCCCAAACCAATGATACCGAACAGGCTGCGCAATATCTGTGATGCCGCTAATTCTCGCTGCCCTTCATGCTCTATAAAAATGAAAAATATTTGCCAGCCGCCTATACTGAATAAGAACTGCACAACAAGCGGAGCAGCTACTGTTAATGTTTGCCTGCACAATTGGATACTGAAATCATGTATTAAATGAAGCCGGTAACTGATATGCAGTTTTCTGAAAAAATAAATACCCACCATTGTCAGGCAATAGATAAATTCAGAAATTATAGAGGCAATACCCGCTCCCATCAGCCCCATCATCGGGAAACCAAAATGCCCGAATATTAAACCGTAATCAAAAAAGATATTCGCTATCGTTGCAGTTAATGAACCCCATATAATAAGTTTACTCCTGCCTATAGATATATAAAACGCATTGAACAATTGTGTCACCAGCAAAAATGGTAATCCCCAGCACCGTACATATAAATAACGGATACTTAGCCTTATGTTCTCCGGATCATGTAAGCTCTTTCCTAATACCTCCGTAGCAAAGAAAAACGACAGAAATATCAATCCCAGTGCCAGCAATGCAGCAAGTACAATACCATTGGCAAATATTTTCGCAAGGCCCTCTTTATCATTCTCTCCCGCACGGCGCGCCATCTGTATTTGCATACCACTGCTCAGTCCATAACCCACCATACTTAGTATCAGGTAATAAATACCTGTTATACCACTCACGCCCAGTTCACGCTCACCAAACCTGCCCAGGAAGGCATTATTGGTAATGAAATTCACCTGTGGTATCAGCATAGCAAGCGCTATAGGCGCCGCCAGTTTTATTATTTCTCTATTTGTTACCGAAACTTTCACTTGCCTATTTTTCCAAAGTCCGCAAATTTATTCTATAATTGTGTGCTTTTCCACTTATGCCTGAAGTAACAACAAATACTGCGCTCAACAAGCAAGCATATAATGTGCATAGCGGCGATACCCTGCTCAACCAGGTAGACCGTACCATATGCATATTATTACCCAGGGCATTAATAATTGGCGGCTTTAACGACCTTGGCAATCTGCTGATGATACGCTACTGCGATTACAAAAAAACACTACCTGCCTGGATACTCGATTTTTTTGAGCACCAGTTCATAAACGAACCTTTGCTTTCTGACATCACCAAAGTAACAGCAGCATTTGTAGCATCTGACAAATACATAATTGTTCCTGAAATACTGTATAATGATACCACAGCCGAAAATTGGCTAAAGAAAATTGACTTTATAGAAGGCAATGAAGTAATTGGCTCCCATCATCTTAGAGAAGATAGTGCCAATTATGTATATGCCTGGCCTGCAGCGATAAAAAACCTCCTGGCCCGGTACTTTATAAAAGCACCGGTGCAGCCTTTTGCCTCTTATCAGTTTCATAAACCCGATCGCTCCGAATATCTTTTGCAATGCTGCATTACCAATGAACAGGTATATGCCACCCTCTATAATAACCGCGCATTGCATTGGCACCAGGTATTTAATTATCAGGCTACAGAAGATATAGCTTATCATATCAAGCTGCTGTGCAAGCAATATAATATTGAAGATGACTATCTAAATATTCAATGCACAACCACAGGAAAAGAGCAGCTAAATGTGATACGCGAGTTAAAGCATTATTTTCCAAATATTAAAGATGGCGCCGGGCATGTCAATACCAACGACGCCAGCTGGATAAGTACCATACACCTGTTACAACAACTATACGCATGCGCATTGTAGGCGGTGATTTTAGCGGCAGACGATTCAATCCACCTTCAGGTATACCCGCAAGGCCCACTACAGACGTGGCTAAAGAAGGGCTCTTCAATACCATTCAGAATATGATAGCTATTGAAGGGATAAAAACCTGCGACCTATTTGGTGGTACCGGCAGCATTAGTTATGAATTAGCATCACGCGGAGCAGCAGAATTGGTATTAATAGAGCGCGACCAGCCAAGCATTAATTTTATAAAAAAGACGGCTAAAGAACTTGGCATTGAAGATAAGATGCAGATAATACGTGGCGATGTGTTTAAATTTATGAAGCAAAATAAAGAGCAGTACAACTTTATTTTTGCGGGGCCACCTTACGCGCTCGCAAATATAGACGACCTGCCTTTATTTGTATTTGAATATAACATGCTGGCGCCCGGTGGTATATTTGTACTGGAGCATACGCCACGAAATGATTATCAGCAGCACCCGCATTTTACCAAAATGAAAAACTACGGCACTACTATATTTACTTTCTTCACACAACCAGTATCTTGATTTATGCAACGCATTTGTTTATTCCCGGGCACCTTCGACCCCGTAACATTGGGACATGTAGACATTATAGAACGAGCGGTATCATTATTTGACAAGCTCGTCATTGGTATCGGTATCAATTCAGGCAAACAACCCATGTTCACACCCGAACAACGCACCGGCTGGATGAAAGATATTTTTAAGAATGAACCACGTATAGAAGTAACCAGCTACGAAGGATTAACAGTAGACTACTGCAAAAAAATTGATGCCCGATATATTCTGCGCGGCATACGTTACGTGAGCGATTTTGAATACGAAAAAGCCATAGCAGACATGAACCGAATGCTCACACCCGAAGTAGAAACAATCTTCCTCACCTGCTCCCCCCAATATTCTACTATATCATCAACCATAGTGCGCGATGTGATACGCAATGGTGGCAATGTAGAAATGTTTGTACCAAAAGAAGTGAAGTACTGATCTTTACTTATTAACAAGGTAGCGCAACACTTAATTACCCCTTCTCCGCTCAGCAGCTTTATACATAATGAATCGTTGCGTCTCTTTGTTCAAAGTTCGCAACATCAGGTAGAACACGATACCATCATCTATCCAACCCAACACAGGTATATAATCCGGTATCAGGTCAAAAGGAAAAATGATATAGGCAATAGAAAATACAACAATTATTGTTGTTAAAAAAGACATTTTGTAGTGGCCCCTTACTGCTGCACGTATCATTTGCCACATCGTTCTCCGGTTCCTAAATAATTGCCATCCCTGGCGCAAATTCCGAACCTGCCGTGCTTGTGTATATTTCGGCATGGTTGCTATTTTGCCGTAAAATTACCGCGCTTATTGTTGCAGTACTGTTAAGGGTTTGAGGAAGAAAAGTTAAAGTCACCACTATCCTTTCTTAACTCATTCAATATTTCATAAATCTTATTCGAAAGAATAGTACCAGCTGGTTCATTTACAAAATCATCCCAATCACATGTTGGTGCAAACCAACACCATAGTTTCTTAAATACTGAGAAATCACCCCTTTTCAAGTCATTAATAGCTTCATATAAGGCGATTGTAAAATTTTCAGCTCCCAAAAACTCATTTGAATAGCCACCTTTGTAATGCGAAACCATCTCAACCGCTTCATCTAATAACGGCATTAGCTGTTTTAATTTTATTTCATAAATCACGTTCAATCGTTTACCAAATTCACATAAATATATGTTTTCGTTTTTATAAATATGAATACTCGCTGCTATAATATATAAAACAGATTTACGTTCTATTCTTTGCTAACTTTGTTGTAATGGCTTATTTGCAAAAACTATTGTTTCTTATTTGCTTCATTATTCCCTGCTTTGTATTTGCTCAAAGTAGTAAACAGGATGTATACCTCAATAATGAGTCAACAAGATTCTTTGGTGCATTGGTGGCAGGTGCTAATTTCACACAGGTAGATGGCGATACGTACTCAGGTTATAACAAAGTTGGGCTAAATGCTGGTGCTATGGTATATACACGTTTATCAAGCATCATGGGTGGCAGTTTAGAATTTGATTACACCCAAAAAGGCAGCCATGGCGTATCTTCTACCGCGTCAGCAGCATTAGGTAGTTATATCTCAGATTACAGGCTCAAATTGAATTATGTAGAAGTACCAGTAATTTTGCACATCCTCACCAACCGCAGGCTGCATTATGAAGTAGGCGCATCCTATGCCCGCCTGCTCAATTCAAGCGAAACCTTATACAGCGACCCTGGCACTGTCATTGACCCCAATATTTTCTATTTCCGCAAAACAGATGTATCTTTTATTGCCGGGCTTTGCTACCAGTTTTATAATTGGTGGTCTATTGAGGGACGATATCAATACTCTCTCGCTACCATTCGTGACCAGGAAAGAATACCCGTTGGCGGCCCCAGGCAGTTCAACAATGTTTGTACGATACGCCTTGTGCGATTCCTCAACAAAGTGCAAAAGAGCTAGAGCTTATCGCTTACCGCTATAATGGCGGTTGCCGCTACTCATTGGCGGATGGCCTTTGCAACTATCAAATACAGCTATCATCAACAGCAATGCAGCAATAAGAATTGTATAACGTTTCATAACAATTTGTATTTACAATAAAACTAATCATTTGTTGCAATAATTAAAACCTGTTTAGATCACTGCAAGTATCTCATTGCTTATTCACAGCTTAATCATATCTTTAATGAACATTCACATGGCAAAAAGGATCGGCAAATTTGATTGGGGTTTATTTTTTCTCCGTGTAGGCATAGGCTTTACATACACCTTAATACACGGCTATCCTAAACTCATGGGTGGCGTTCCCAAATGGGAGAAACTGGGTGGCGCTATGAGTCATGTAGGTATTACATGGATGCCCGTATTCTGGGGCTTTATGGCCATGTTCTCAGAATTTTTTGGAGGTATTTTTTTACTGCTCGGCATTCTTGTTCGCCCTGCCGCAGCGCTTATACTTATTACTATGGGCATGGCCATAGCCACCAATATCAGCGGTGGCAATAGCTACAAAGACATGGCCGAAATATTTGTGGCCTGTGGTGGCTTACTCTGCCTGCTAATCCTCGGCTCCGGCAATATTTCCATAAAAGGTCTATTCAAAAAATAACTTCCCCATTACTACTTATCCCCTTAAGCCTTAAGCCTTATCCCTTATCCCTTATGCCTTACGACTTAAGACTTATCCCTTTCTACTAAAACACTATTATACAATCTTTAACACTTTCTTTCAATTACCTTTTTGCGTTTTCGGTATCAATAAATAACCAACACTATTTCACATGTCTCACAAAAAGATCTGGGCAATACTGCCCCTGGCATTGCTTTGCGCCTGCAGTTCTAAGTATAGCGGTAGCGCGGATAGCACACCGGCGCCAACTGCCAAAGCAAACAATACCGTTTCAGCCGACTCTGTAAATTTCAGTACCGACATCACTTCCCCATCCCGAAAGATCATCCGAACAGCCTACTTCCATTGCCGTGTAGACAATGTGTACACCGCCACCTCAAAGCTGGAAGACATGGTAAAAGCCACAGGTGGCATCGTTCAGGAAAGCAAAATGGAAACAACAATGGGTGAGCAAAAAACCCTCAACTATAAACCCGATTCCTTAAAACATGTGCAGGTATACCAGACTACTTCCAACCTCACCTTGCGTGTACCCGTTGCCGCACTCGATAGTTTCATACATGCAGTCCCCGCCATGTCTGCATTTATTGCAGAGCGCAGCTTAAAACAAGATGATGTTACACTTAAATTCCTTTCCAACTCTTTAAAAAATGAACCAGGCAAAAATGATTATGCTGGTCATGCGCTAAAGCAGGCAAAGAAAACAAACGATGTAATAACTGCTGGCCAATACGAAGCCGACAAAAAAGAACAAACCATCAACCGAAAAGTAGAAAACCTGCAAATGCTCGAAGATGTGAGCTATGCTACCGTAAACATTACCTTCTTCCAACCAGAGCAGGTAGATGCGCACATCATTGTAAATGCAGATTATTACACACGTCCCACATTTGGTACCCAGTTTTTATCTGCTTTAAATGAAGGCTGGCAGTCGCTCCGGGGCTTTCTTGTTGGCCTTGTAAGTATCTGGCCGTTTTTATTATTGATAGTTGCAGCCATTTTCGCTATCAGAAAAATATGGTGGAAAAAATGGGACGAAGTAACCAATAAAATTTAGTTTCAATTTAGCTTGCTGCTCTCTGAATTAACATTCAGGGAGCAGTTCTTTTTAGCCTGCTCGCATACATCCCGTAAGAAAGCAGTATCAACCCCTCAGCAAACAAAAACAAAGGCCAGTTAAACCATTGCGGTACATAATTCACCAGCTCCATAAACAATGACCTTGACGGATCAGTTATATTTTTCCACAGCGTTATTCCCTTGCTCGATACATAGTCCTCGGTAAAAGATATAATTGCAATTAAAGAACCAGACCATAATAAAATGCGCTCCGTTCTTTTCATAGATACCGCCACACCCTTATTAGTAAAGTGTACAATAGTTATCGCAAACAGGCACATACTCACAGCCAGTATCAAAGGTGCCAGCACAGGGCCCACCCAGGGCGCTGGCAGCAGGAAAAGGATATCCCATGTCATCCACGATGCTGGCCAGCCCAAAAACAGCTTCAGAAATACATAATAGAAAATATCCCAAATGGCAAATGAATAAAGAAAATACCCAAATTGTTCCGCCCTGTTCCTCCCCGCCAATAAGCCAATAGTAATAAGCATAATAATTGTTGCCACCTCCCTGCACAATTCTACCACAGATATATCATGATCTACCGGTGCCAGCGGAAAAGAAAAACCATGAGCATAATACAACTTGCGCAGGTAGATGACCACAGCCGCCTCCATAAAACCCATAGCAATACTATAGATCGTAACAAGTTTAAAACTGCGATTTAGCTTCATGGCATGGTTAACTCTTATACATCATTCCTTATTGTTCTATCAAAAAGTTAAAGCTTTACCACTTCTTAAAAATAAAGAACACAGCAAGCACAATCAATCCAAAACCTACTATATGGTTCCATTCAAACCTTTGTTTAAACACCACCATCGAGAACACCATAAAAATGATCAGCGTTATAGCCTCCTGTATTGTCTTAAGATGCACCAGGCTAAAGGGGCCACCATTCTCTTTAAACCCTATCCTGTTTGCAGGCACCTGGAATAGGTATTCAAAAAAAGCCAACCCCCAGCTTATCAGTATAATACTCAATAGCCCCAGGTTCTTACCCCAGCTCATTTCCTTAAATTTCAAATGACCATACCAGGCGCAGGTCATAAAGATGTTCGATATCGTTAAAAATAGGATCGTTGTAATTCCTTTCATAATTTTTCGTTTGTCTGATTATAACATTTTCACCACCTACCCGTCTATCCTTTTCCGAAACTGCTCGCTATCTGCTCATTATTTTGCGCCATTCTTTCTAAGTCAATTAATAGCATCAAAGAAATAAGTAACACTTTCATAACTGCTTATGCAAATTTAATTAAGTCTTCATGCAAAGCGAACAGTTTATTGTAGAGAATGAGGAGATGATTTAGGCTTTAAATACTAACAAGTTACTTTTAATAATAAAGTCAATAATTGGGATAATTTCATCCACAAGCAGAGCAAACTTACAGAGGTTATTTCTTTCTTGTTGATCTACAAAATTATCATGCATACGACCGTCAGCGAAATAGTCACCTCCAGCATATGGTGTCCCTAAATTCCATTTTATTGATATTATAGGATGAAATGAGAAAAAAAATGCTTTGGGATATTCAATTTTGAGTAAGCCATTTCGATAACCATTGTATTCATAAAATGTGACACTAGGGTCAGTTAATATGTTCTTTGAAATATGAGAAAGTATTCCAATAGATTTTAACACATCATCAAACAACTGTGGACTAAAATTATTATTCATCAATCTAATTTTATTCAACCCTTCTTTAAGTTGTTTAACCCCATTAAATGCCAATGACAATAAGTAAACAACTTTTATAAAATCAAAATTACCATAGTCAATTTCTATTTTTTCTGTTTTAATAAATGGAGGATCAATTTGTCTATATTGCCCAATGTTAGTAATATATACATATATTGGCGGTTTTACACTGCAAATTAAATCTTGAGGATACGCAATCTTTTTTAAGTTCCTAATTTTAAGTAAATCTTGGTTAAAAAACTCTATTAGCAGTAAAGCCATTAAATTTCTTGAAGCATCATTTAAAATGTTTTTTAAGTAATGATTATCGCAATATTCAATTATTAAATTATTTATTGAAAATTTAAACGGCTCATAAGTAAAGAACTTCTCAATATAACCAGTGAAATCAATCTCTGTTCCATATTTATGTTTGTATATCTTTTCTATGTTTTCATAATCGCACACTAAAATAATTTTATCAAATCCAAACTTATTCCCTTCGAAATGGTCATTGTGCGCACTTAGAATATTTAAGATGCGAAATATATGCTCTGGATCAAGCCTATCTAAATCATCTATTACCAATATATTTTCTTTCCGAGAATTTTCTTTAATAATTGTGATTGATGTCCTAATTGTTCTTGTGATAATATCATCTTCGAAAATCGAACCTTTTATTTGTAGTGCGTCATCGACAAAACGATAAAGTTGTTGTTTCTCGTTTTTAACTTCATCATTTACAAATAGTTTAAACTTTTCAAAATCATTATAAAATTTATTAGGTACATCTATCCCGGTTTTTAATTTTACCGTTGTTTTAGCTAAAACACCAATTAACCCGGAAATAATTTTTGCAGTATTTTGATTTATATATGCTTGTACTAAGAAGCTATCTGTGTATTCTTTTTCATTTTCACCATATTCAGCTATATTTAAATATTTTGAAGCCAGTTGTTTGGCAATGTCTATTTTTATCCATTCAAAAATATCATTATTCGCTCCAACCGTATAGTTAACTGGGGATAGCCAAAACAAATTGACATTTTCTTTCTTATTATCGAAATATTTGTTTAGAAAATGAGATTTTCCAGTTCCGAATTTTCCCGAAAAAAGAATCCTACTATTATTTTTCTTATTTAAATGTTCCGTAAAAAGTGGTTCATAACTTTCAATACTTATTTCCATACGTACTTCTACTATATCATAAATTTACAAAAACAAATATTTGTTTACCCCTACCTCCATTTCGTATCTTGCAATAGCTTGATCAACTTAATAAATAATATCATATAAATCCTAAAATCTTTGAATCCTATAAATCTTAGTTCAGACTATTACCCCACCATCAACCCGCCAATACCCGCCAATGGCAAACAGTAAAAAAATTTTTCCGCTAAGCGGAAATTAACCCCTTAAACCCGCCACAGTCAACCATATTAATAATTTTACTAGCGGAAGTTTTAGGAAAAATGCGGAAGAAACCCGCCAATGTTTTATCAGATATCAAACCCGCCAATGCACTTATTTAACCTATTAACCATTTATCTAATTAACCATATTACCTATTAACTATTTAACCAATTAACCATATTAACCAACATATCCACACCCCCAATAACTCATTTTTAAAATCAAGAAAATCATGGTTACTTTGGCTTACCAACCCGGGTAATCCATTAATCAGGCAAATCCCGGTTCAACATGGATCAATACATAGTTTCAGCGCGCAAGTACAGGCCCCAAACCTTCAATACGGTTGTGGGACAGGAGCATATTACCACTACGCTTAAGAATGCCATACGCCACCAACATCTCGCACACGCATACCTGTTTTGTGGTCCACGTGGTGTAGGCAAAACCACCTGCGCCCGCATACTCGCCAAGACCATCAACTGTGAGAACCCCACAGCCGATATGGAAGCCTGTGGCGTCTGCGACACCTGCCAGCGCTTTAGCAACAATACCTCCTTCAATGTATTCGAGCTCGATGCTGCCAGCAACAATAGTGTAGACGACATCCGCGAACTCATAAACCAGGTACGCTTTGCACCACAAAGCGGCAAATACAAAGTATATATCATAGATGAGGTACATATGCTCAGCGCGGCGGCATTCAATGCGTTTTTGAAAACGCTGGAAGAACCACCACCCTATGCCATCTTTATACTCGCCACCACCGAAAAGCATAAGATACTCCCCACCATACTCAGTCGCTGCCAGATATTCGACTTTAAGCGGATAACTACAGACGACATCGTAAAACACCTGCAGGAGATATGTGAGAAAGAAGGGCTGCATGCGCAGGAATCAGCACTGCATGTCATAGCGCAAAAAAGCGAAGGCTGTATGCGCGATGCACTCAGTATGCTCGACCGTATAGCCAGCTTCACCGAAGGCCAGATGACCTATAGCAACACGATGGAGCATCTCAACCTCCTCGATGCCGACTATTACTTCAAGCTCGTAGATCATATGCTCAGCCAGGATGTGAGCGACACGCTGCTACTGCTTGACCAGGTATTAGAAAAAGGATTTGAAGGCGACATCATACTCAACGGACTTGCCGAGCATATGCGCAACCTGCTATTATGCAAAGACATGCGTATGGCAAAGCTGCTCGATGTGCCCGGTGAACACAAGCCCATATACGCCGAAAAAGCACAGCAGGCACCACCAGCATTCATCATGTCTGCCATGAATGTGCTTAATGATAGTGAACTCAACTATAAGAACGCACTGAATAAACGACTGCATGTAGAACTATGTTTTATCAAGCTATGCTACGTCCTGCAAGCTACCAAAGCAGTAGCAGGCACCCCCTACGCAGTTGAGACTGCCGATGTAAAAAAAAACTTTGATCAATTAGCAGATACCCGCGTACAAATAACTGAGGACAGTATACCAATACCCGTCATCCCAAGAATCGAAACAATTGAAGATCAAATACAAAATCATACATCACAAATCATAAATCATACATCACAAATAGATATTACTTTACCCACAGTCCACGAGCCACCTGTTTACCAGAATGAAGAGCCGATAGCAAAAAAAGTACAGGAGGCAGAAGTGCCTATGTATCCGCCACAGGGCAGTAAACCAAATGGGGCAAGAAGGCTCAGCAAGACAATCATAGAAGTTACCACTACTACAAACGACACCACAGCAGATAAGAAAGAATTAACACAGGAAGCTGTAACTGCGGCATTTGAAAAATATAAACAGCAAATGCAGCGTGAAAATAAAAGCATGTTGTTTGTTCAGTTAGGATTGATGCAATTAGAAGTATTACCACCTGACGAGGTACATATCATTTGCCCTTCTGATTTTACGCATAGCTATGCCAAAGATCAGCGGGACCTGTTAATAGAATTTTTCAGAGCAGAAACCGGAGTAAGGACAATGAGGGTAACAACTGAAGAAAGAGAAGACCCGAATGCCGCAACCAGGCAACAACCTACTGTCCTCAGCCGCCAGGAGGTATTCGAGGCCATGGCTAAGAAAAACCCCTACCTCGGCAAGCTCAAAGACGGGCTCAACCTGCAAATAGATTATTAAACCCCTATCCCCTAAAGGGGAATCCTATATGTATTTTACGAAAATTTTAATATTTCCAGATAAATAACTCCCCTTTAGGGGCTGGGGGTATTTTTTATTACTTTTGACACCTAAATAAAAGAACAGCATATATGGCCGAAGCGATAAGAATGCCACTACTGAGTGATACGATGACAGAAGGTAAGATAGTGGCCTGGCACAAGAAAGTAGGAGACAAAGTGAAGAGTGACGACGTAATTGCAGAAGTAGAGACAGACAAAGCCACCATGGAGGTAATGCCCTATGTGGATGGCACCCTGTTATATATTGGTGTGCCCGAAGGTAAGGCAGCCAAAGTGAATGGCATCATAGCTATTGTAGGTAAAGAAGGTGAAGACATACAGGCCCTCATAGACGAAACGAAAAACGAAGGCGCAGCACCAAAAGCCGAAGAAAAACCGGCAGAAGCAAAAGCACCTGAACAAAAAACAGAAGCTGCACCTGCACAGCCTGTGGCACAACAACAGGCAGCACCAGCTCAACCGGCAGCACAGCCACAAGCTGCACCCACTCCAAAACCGCAACCTACACCACAACCTGTAGCACAAACACAACAGGATGATGATAGGTTGAAAGCTTCACCCCTCGCAAAAAAGATAGCTAATGATAAAGGCATCAACCTTACCCAGGTGCAAGGTAGTGGCGACAGTGGTCGCATTATCAAACGCGATATAGACAATTACAAACCGGCACCTGCTGCAGCACCCGGCAAAAAGCAAGCGCCAAAACCAACAATGCCACCTGTACAATTCATGTCTACCGGGCAGGATGGCCATATAGATATACCCAACTCACAAATACGCACCATCATAGCACGAAAGCTGGGAGAAAGCAAGAACAGTGCACCACATTTTTATCTCACCATGACGATGACAATGGATAGTGCTATTGAATCGCGCAATGCGATAAATGAGGTATTACCGGTGAGGGTATCCTTTAACGACTTAATTATAAAAGCATGCGCTATGAGCCTACGCAGGCATCCCGAAATCAATAGCTCATGGATGGGGGATTTTATACGCCGCAACAATAATATAAACATTGGTACAGCAGTAGCAGTAGAAGATGGACTAATAGTGCCCGTAATAAAATTTGCCGATACTAAATCGATAGCGCAGGTAGCAGAAGAAGCAGCAATCCTTATAGAAAAAGCACGCACCAAAAAAATACAGCCCAACGAATTTACCGGTAATACTTTCACCATATCTAATCTAGGCATGATGGATATAGATGATTTTACAGCTATCATCAATCCGCCAGACGCATGTATACTTGCTGTGGGTAAAATAACGCCAACGCCGGTGGTAGAGAATGGACAGATCGTTATTCGCCAATTGATGAAAGTAACCTTAAGTTGCGATCACCGGGTAGTAGACGGCGCAGTTGGGGCGCGCTTCCTGCAAACGCTGAAAGCACATATCGAGAACCCCATTATCATGCTTGTATAAGCACGATCACTGCTACGCAATATTGTGATGTACAGGCATATCCCTGCGTTCGTTACGTATTTCTATATACCAGAATAAAGGGAAGCATATTGGCACCAACGTAGCAAGTACCAATATCCATATCGCTTTGGTAGCCCCATTTATGGTTTTGATACGCGCCAGGTGTATGATAAAATAGATGAGCACTATTGCAGAAATAACTGCAGCAATAGCACTGAGCATAAACATCATATCGTAATTATTATAAGTAATTGTAACTATCCTCTCATGCGCTTCTATCATCCTGCCTTTAATTAGAGGGGTCAATGCAAAGAGGTAATAAAACAGCACAACAGCCCATGCAAAAACAGGCAACAAGCTTAAAATACACATATTGCGTTTTGTCTTTTCATCCATGATCATATGGTCTTCCATAACGGTTCTGGTTTAGTTAATAAATAAGCAACAAAATTGTGCCAGCAAAAACTGTATTTGGTTTCTGTATTTTGGGGAGTAATTTTAACACATGTTGAGTTATTGGGAACAACAAAGTTTTACACAGTACAATCACATCATTATTGGTGCAGGCATCATAGGCCTTAGTCTTGCTATAGAGCTGAGGGAAAAGCAACCAAATGCAACTGTATTGGTATTAGAGCGCGGATTATTACCTACCGGTGCCAGCAGCCGCAATGCAGGTTTTGCCTGTATGGGCAGTGCAACAGAACTTATAGGCGACCTGAACCACTCAACAGAAGATGAAGTAATAACGCTCTTTGAAAAAAGGAAAAAAGGATTAGAACTATTGCGGAAAAGACTGGGAGATAATGCGATAGCATACAAAGAACAAGGCAGCTATGAATTGATAAGTGCGAAAGAGATTCCTGTTTTAGACAAAATCGATTACCTGAATCAACTCCTGTTGCACATCACAAAAAAGCCTGCGTTTAAAATAGCAATTGATAAGATAGATGCATTTGGGTTTTCGCGCACACACACTCAGTCATTAATTGAAAACACTTGCGAAGGAGAACTGGATAGTGGAAAGATGTTGAGGGCACTGACAGACATGGCGATGCAGAAAGGCGTAGAAATAAAAACAGGAGCAGATGTGATCAAATTTGAAGAGGAAGAACAACAAGTAATGGTAGCAATAAAAGACCCATTCAGAAATGAGGTATTGGTTTTAAAAGCTGACACACTAAGTATTTGCACGAATGCGTTTACCAAAAAACTATTACCTGATGCAGATGTAAGGCCCGGCAGAGGTCAAGTGCTAATAACTGAACCAATAAATAATTTAAAATTCAAAGGGATATTTCATTTTGATGAAGGCTATTATTATTTCAGGGAGATTGATGGCAGAGTGTTATTGGGCGGTGGCAGAAATTTAGATTTTGAAGGAGAAGCTACAACAGCATTTGAATTGACAGAACAAATACAAACTGAGTTAGAGAAAAAGCTAAATGAAATAATACTACCTCACACGCCATATACCATAGCGCAGCGCTGGTCAGGCATTATGGCCTTCGGCCCTACCAAACAACCGATTGTAAAACAATTTTCTGAAAGAGTGTATGGCGGGTTTAGAATGGGAGGGATGGGTGTTGCGCTGGGTTCTGAAGTTGCAACTTCTCTTGCAGGAATGATAAGTGAGCGCTAACATTAGAGGTGATTAAAATCTCTGTGTAGCGTCTTCACCACCTCACCAATAGGTAATCCCATTACATTATAGTAGTCCCCGTTTATTTTTTCAATGCCTATCATACCGATCCATTCCTGTATGGCATAGGCACCGGCTTTATCAAACGGTGCGTAGTTAGATACATAATGTTCTATTTGTGCCACACTCAGCGGGCGGAAATACACTTCCGTAGTAACAGAAAAAGCAACTTGTTTATGTTTACTTTGAATACAGACACCGGTTACCACATAGTGCATGCGGCCTGCAAGCATCGAAAGTATTTCTATAGCATTTGCTTCGCTTGTTGGCTTTCCCAGTATATGATGATCCAGCAATACAACAGTATCTGCAGCAATAACAATGGCATCTTTCACCATATGCTGAATCGCATCTGCCTTTTTCTTAGCCAGGTATTCCGGCACTTCTTCGCCCCTCATACCGGGCGGGTTGGTTTCGTCTACATCTGCAACAATTACTTCAAAATCTATTTCAGCAGCTTCCATAAGCTGCTTGCGGCGCGGAGATTGAGACGCCAGTATTATCTTAGCCATTCTGTAATATAGTGTACAACGAGTGAACAAATACCCAATACCATAATGAGTTTTAGTTGGTTACTCGCTTTATGATAATGTTCTTTAGTTGCTTTTGTGTTTAAATTTTTTACCCAAATAGTTAATGGTGCTATCAGTGCTATTAGGATATATACCTGTAGCAGTATATTGCCCGTTGCCAATAACGCAATTTCTGATATACCCAGTACTATGATCGAAAATATCCCCAGCAGTTGTGTAAACTTTGCGGTCCTTAATAGCCCCCATTTTATGGGCATGGTAATACAACCTTCCTCAGCATCGCCTTTATAGTCTTCCATATCTTTTACTACTTCACGCATCCAGGTAAGGATGAAAGCAAAAAAGGTATAGATACCCAACAACCAAACAGGATTCAACGCTAAATATTTCAATGACGTTTCTCCGAATACAGGCTGTGTAAAATAATAATGCATAGCCGGTTCATAGATGATCAACACAACGATAGTAAAGGAAGTAAGTAGCGCAACAACAAAATTGCCCACCACAAACCGTCGTTTAAATCGTGTGGAATAAAACCAAAGCAATACTGTGCAGCAAAATTGCAACAACAGCCATTCGTAGTGCCGTGCTTTAACAGCAACTATTGCAGCTAATAATAAACCAATTACATTGAGAATAGTATGAAAAAGAATAGCTGTTTTTAAAGTAATAGCTCTTTCCAGCACTACTTTTTCCGGCTTGTTAATTACATCTATCTTAATGTCGAAATAATCGTTGATAACATATCCTGCGGCGGCTATTAGTACTGTTGATAAAGAAAGAAAAAAGAAGTTTTGCGTATTTAATAACAGTAAACTACCGGTTATACTTAACTTATTACTATCGGGCAAAATAACACACCACCACACAAGCAATTGTGTGAAAAAGATGATGAGTAAATTCTTCCACCTTATAAGTTTTAACCACGACATAATGCCCTCCCAGCCTCCCTAAAGGGAGGAGTTGTATTAAAATAACTATTTACCCCAGTTAGCAGGGTCTATGCGCCATTGCTCCAACGTAGCTTTTTGCTCTGAGCCAATTAGTTTTTGCTCTTCGGCTATTTCCATCAGGGCATTGTAGTTACTAATGGTGTATAATGGTAAATCTGCCCGTTTAAACGCCTCGTCAGCAACCGGAAAACCATAGGTAAATAAGGCACACATTCCTAATACCTCTCCACCCTGCTCACGCAATACATCTACTACCTGCAGGCTGCTTTTACCTGTAGAAACGAGGTCTTCTATCACCACTACTTTCTGGCCTTTTTCTAGTACGCCCTCTATTTGGTTGCCCATACCATGTTCTTTGGGCTTGGAACGAACATATATAAACGGCAATTTAAGCAAGTCGGCTGCCATGACACCGTGTGCTATCCCCGCTGTAGCTAC
>Ga0207152_1022_pt3 | contig 30771 bp, 25 predicted proteins | sample Alteio_BWMinHeat_30_FD_153590 | JGI IMG/M metagenome (GOLD analysis project Ga0207152, IMG submission 153590) | Enriched cells from forest soil in Barre Woods Harvard Forest LTER site, Petersham, Massachusetts, United States -... | ecosystem: Environmental > Terrestrial > Soil > Temperate forest >... | reverse complement strand
GGCTGCGGCGAGAGTGGTGTCCTCGCGGCTTTAGCTGAAGAAGGGGCTGCGGAAGTTGTCGGGAGGACGGCAGCATTTGCTCCGCTAAAATAGAGCGCTACTTTATCGTTAGCGATATAATCAGTGGCAAGGACAAGGTTCTTCGCCGGAATTTTCAATTCAGCGATCAATTTTTTGTGCTCCTCCTCATTGCTATAAAATTCACCCGCAATGATCAGCCGAAGCTCCGGCAAAGATCTCAACATTTCCGGCATTGCCCGAAGTAAAATATCCAATCCCTTGTATTTTCGGATGTACCCGAAGAAAAGAATTACCGGAGCATCGGGCGGAATTCCTAATTCCTTTCTTGCCTCGGCTCTGTCAATTGATTCGCCGAAAATATTATAGATCGGATGTGCAAGTTTGATATATTTTGCACCGGGCTTGACTATGTTCAGATCACGCTCGACGGCATCGGATTGCACGATGAAATAATCGACCGGCATAAAAGCATAATGCGTAAATCGTATATCCCCGATTCTTTTTTCATGTGGGATCACGTTATCAGCAATGAACACAACTTTACATCTTTTTCCTTTTTTTCGCAAATATTTTTTTGCTGTGCGGGCTATCATCCCATAGGCCGGAGCAAAAAAAGGTATCCAGAATTTGAAGATGATCATATCCGGTTCTAGCTCAGCAATAACCTTCCCTGTTTTCCGCCACGAAAAAGGATTGACGGAATCAATAATCTGGATGGATTCAATTGGATTTCCGGCGTCGCCTTTTTCTTCCTGCGACTTTCCCGGAAAAAGAAATTTGGGATATTGCCGCGAAAATGTCACGACATGAACATCATGTCCGTGTCTAACGAGCGAATCATGAAGCAATGAAATGTAATGTGCGATCCCCCCGCGAAGTGGGTATGCCGTGCCGACAAGAACAATCTTCATACTTTACGAAAACACCAATAGTAACGCAAGCGTCCCACTTGTCCCTCTATATTATGGATGGGAGAGCAATTTGTACCAGCGCATCAAATTCTTTCAGAGCGTCATCATATGATTTCTGAGATTCATCCTCAGCATCGCCGGTATATTGCCAATTAAAACTGAGTTCATTGGGCACCTGAAATCCGAACCATCGGAAATTTTGCATCTGCGTTTCGAGAACTTGCTTGCCATTCCAATTCTGTCCGAAGAGTACAATGCCCGCCTCGCATTTCGTAATTTCTTTAAGAGGTTTTTCTTGCAGAGTAGTAACACGATTTTCTATCCAACTCAGGCGCTCGAAGAGCCTCTGATAGACACTATTTGCTTGCCCCCAACGCACGGATCCAAAAAAGACGACAACTTTCGATTGAAATAAAACTTTAGTGATTTTCCATAATTCATCATCTTTATTATTAAACGATGCCCAGCAGCGATGATTACCAGAAGGATTTTTTTTCTTGTCGTTGAGAACGGCTTCTTCCATTCCGCAACGATTGCCTTTTTTGGCGCTGATATTTCCTTCGCAGGTATGAATATTCAGAAGCGGGACATCTATGATTGTTATGCGTTTATTCTTAAAATGCTTTTTAATGTCGCGAGCTAATTGAGTACTTTTAGGGATATCATATGTATGCTCGATGTAGCGAGTGCTCGTCGTGAGAAATAAAATATCATTCTTATGACGGAGATACTGGAGAAATGCTTCGCATTTTTTCGCCACTTCGCTAATATTTTCTTTTCCCGAACCGGATAAGAAAGTTTGAATGGTTTGTGAAATAGCACTCATGGTATGTATTTCAGATCATGTACCCATCGCCTTATCGTATGCCGCTTCATAGATCGGGACGATCTGCTCTTTCGTAAATTTTGTCGTGGCATGATGTAATGCCCCCTCACTCATTTTTTTATGCAGCTTTTTATCGGTAAATAATTTCAGGGTCCTTTCGGCAAGTGCATCGACATCTTTCACTTTTACGATATATCCCGTTTCGCCATCGACATTCACTTCCGGCAATCCCCCGACATCACTGGAGACCACCGGCACGCCGCATGCCATTGCTTCCAATGCCGAAAGCCCGAAGCTTTCGTTGCCCGATGGAATAATAAAGACATCGCTCGCCGATAAGATCGAAGCGAGTTCTGCCTGCTTGCCGAGAAAACGCGTTTGCTGCCAGATACCGAGTTCGCGGGCAAGCGCTTCACATTCGGCACGGTCGGGCCCATCGCCTACCAGCAGGAATTTTGCTTTTACTCCGGAATCGATAATGATCTTGAATGCCTTGATCGCATCTTTCACGCGCTTAACGGCACGGAAATTCGAAACATGAATAAGAATTTTTTCATCGTTCGGCGCAAGCAATCTTCTCAGGTTCTTGCTATCAGTGGGATGAAAAACGTCCGTATCGATAAAATTTGGAATCGCAATAATATCTTTTTCGACACAGTACGTCTCAATCGTTTCCCGTTTCAAAAATTCCGAAACGGAAGTCACTACGTCGGATGATTCGATAGAGTATTTCATCAACGGCTCGAAACTCGGCTCCTGACCGACAAGCGTGATATCGGTTCCATGCAGAGTCGTGACGATCTTCAGATCGCCTTTTAAAATTTGCTTCGCTAAAAGTGCCGATGTCGCATGAGGAATTGCATAATGGGCATGGACAAGATCGAGCTTTTCATATCTCGCAACTTCAACCATCTTACTTGTAAGCGCCATGGAATAAAGCGGGAATTCGAAAAGCGGATACGTGGACATTTCCACTTCATGATAAAAGATATTATCGATGTAACTATCCGCTGCGTGCCCGATAGCTGTCAGGCGCATCGGAAGCGCATAGGTAATAAAATGCACTTTATGCCCTCGTTGAGCAAGCGATTTTCCAAGCTCGGTAGCAACGACTCCGGAGCCTCCATAGGTAGGGTAACACGTGATGCCGATATTCATACGTTCCATTTTTGCTTCTCTTAACTAATAGCTTTCGCAACTTGTTCAATGATTCCAGTATGACCCCGGAAAAAGACTTTTATTTCACCATCGAAATGCCGTTTCGCGCACCGGAAGTAAAAGTAAAGAGCTCGAAATTCATCGCTGATATTTTTCAAGCCGCTTCGAAAAATGAAATAGATGAGCATCTTTCCCGAATTCGAAAAGAGTTTTACGATGCCACGCATCATTGTTACGCCTATCGCCTGGGGACGCTCGGAGAGCAATCCAGAGCCGCAGACGATGGCGAACCATCCGGAACTGCCGGGAAGCCGATCCTTCTTGCTCTCTCTTCGAAAGAATTAACGAATTGTCTCATTATTGTTACCCGCTATTACGGTGGTACGAACCTCGGAACCGGCGGACTTGCCCAAGCCTATAGCGAAGCCGCACTGCTTGCAATTAACGGAGCAAAAATAAAAACCGTTTATCTGACCGATACTTTCGATCTCCTTCTCGGCTATGAAGACGTGGCGCCGCTCGAAAGATTACTGCTTCAGTACGAAGCAGATCATAAAGCCGAATATGGTGAGAAAGTAAAAGCGAAAATTAAGATCCGCAGATCGTTATCAGAGAAATTCCAAATTGAGATCACTGAAAAATTTTACGGCGGTAGAGTTACAATAAAGAAAGATTCTTAAATCTATCTCATCGCTTCCAGCACGATCTCCGCAATATCCCGAACGCGCACGTTATCTGCCTCGTGCTTAGCTTTTACGCCATCCGTCATCATAGTCATGCAGTACGGACAGGCAGAGACAATGGTCTTAGCTTCGGTTGCAAGTGCTTCTTCGGTGCGCTCGATATTAATGCGCTTGCCTTGCGTTTCTTCCATCCACATCTGTCCGCCGCCGGCGCCACAGCAAAGACCTTTTGACTTAGAGCGCTCCATCTCCACGATCTCGAGTCCCGGAATCGCCTCGAGCGAGGCGCGCGGAGCATCATAAATGCCGTTCGACCGTCCCAGATAGCATGAATCATGATACGTCACACGCTCATGCAGATCGTTCGTAATAACCAGATCGCCTTTGGCCAAGAGTTCGGCAACAAAATCGGTATGATGGACGACATCATAATGTCCGCCGAAATCACCCCATTCGTTTTTGATCGCATTAAAGCAGTGCGGACAGGTCGTGACGATCTTCTTAATATTATACTTATTCAGTGTTTCAATGTTATCTTTGATCAGCGTTTGCGCCAAATATTCGTTGCCCATTCTCCGAGCCGGATCCCCCGTACATTTTTCTTCGGTACCGAGTATTTTAAAGTTGATATTTGCAATTTGCATTAGTTCTGCAAATGCTTTCGTAATACTTTTCGCACGTGCATCGAATGATCCGGCACAGCCAACCCAGAATAAAATCATATCCTCTTTCACCGTCGACTGTTTACTGTCAACTGCCAGCTGATACTCAGCCATCGTCTGGATGCCCATCCCATGCGACCAATCGGCGCGCTCACTCGGCGAGAATGCCCAGGGTGAATAATTATTCTCCATCGAAGCGAACGCCGATTGCAACTGCGGCGGAAAACTCGCTTCCATCATCACAAGGTTGCGCCTCAGATCGACGATCTCATCCACATGCTCGATCATCACCGGGCATTCCGTCATACATGCCTGGCACGTCGTACACTGCCAAAGCATTTCCTGCGGAATATAATCACCAATGAAATTTTTTGAATTTACTTCATCTAAGGTGAGCCGCGGACTTGTACCAAGCAATGTCCCCGGCGTCCCTACGACACCCGAAACCCGATCTCCGACACCCGGCTTCCCTGCCATCGCCTCTTCCCACGACTGGAATCCGAACGCGCCTTCGGCAATTTTATACGGAGCTTTATCCAGCATCCGTTGCTGTGTTGCAATAATGATATATCGCGGATCGAGAACTTTCCCCGTGATATTCGCCGGACACACCGAAGTGCATCTGCCGCAATGAGTACACGTATCGCCATCGAGCAATTGCTTCCATGTCAGGTCTTCGATATCTTTCGCGCCATATTGTGTCAGTGTTTCATCTGCGAAGTCGATAGGCTTGAGATAATTTTTTCTTTTCAGATCGGAGAGATAGACATTCGGAATTGAAGTGATCACATGAAGGTGTTTCGAGTATGGAAGGTAATTCATGAAGCCAAGCACAGTTATGATATGCACCCACCAGAATCCTTCATACCACGCAAGAGTCTGATTGCACGGACACATAAATCCTGCGAGCCAGCTTGCGATGGGACGGACTTCATGCGCATATATTCCACCCGTTGCAATACGTGTTGCATTGGTGATGAGAAGTGCAATAACAATAACGGCGATTGCATACAAAATACCGAGTGCATCTTTTTTCTCATGTTCATCGCCTTGCAAACGTTTGACTTTCGTAACAAGCCGCCGCCAGAGCGCACTTACAACGCCAATAATAATAAGCGCAATAAAAATATCCTGCGAGACAGTGATCACCGAATACACACCGCCAAGAAACGAGAACGAGAAGCGCCCAAAAATGCCTTCGCCGATAGATTCGATTACGGCAAAAACGAGAACCAGAAATCCCCAGAAGATAAAGACATGGATAGGACCTGCAACCGGATCGCGCATGATCTTCGACTGCCCGATCGCGATCACAAAAGTCCGCCGCAAGCGCTCCGGTATATTATCGAAGCGATCGGTCCATTTGCCAACGCGCAAAAAATCCAGCAGTCTACGGCTATTATAGATGATCCCGCCAAAAGCTGCGGCAAGAACAACAAGAAAAATTCCGGTCTTCAGAGTCATAGAGTGCAAAAATACGACGATAAATGTAAGTATTCTTTCTTTCATCCTTCCCGATCTGACCGTATAACTATCCATACGGTCAAAAATCTACTTATCTGACCGTATGGGAATTTATCCGGTCAGATAATTGTATAAAAGACTGGATAAAAAACTATACCGTCAGATGGATATTAGGGATTTCAAAGCAGGCACGTACAAAAAGCAATATGAGTATAAAAGCTTTTCACCGGAAGCGGTTAACCACGAATGGATCATAACCGATGGAAAACTGAGCACATTGCTTTCGGAAGCCGATAGAAAAATCGGCGAATTAAAGGCAGCCGGACGTTGGATCGCTGATATTGACTATTTCATTCGTATGCACATCGCTAAAGAAGCAATGACTTCGAGCCGGATAGAGGGTACACAGACTACGATGGAAGAAGCACTTGCAAACTCAGCAGATATTCTTCCCGAGCGAAAGGATGATTGGCGAGAAGTAAATAACTATATTACTGCCATGAACGCTGCGGAGCAGGAACTGAGAAAATTGCCTCTTTCAAACAGGTTATTAAAAAACACACATAAGATGTTACTTGCAGGAGTCCGGGGAAGACAAAAGAATCCCGGTGAATTCAGGAAAAGCCAGAATTGGATCGGACCCTCATTGAAAGAAGCAGCCTATATTCCACCGGTACATACGGAAGCAGAGATATTAATGAGCGATCTCGAACAGTTCTTACATAATGACAGGATTCAGGTAGCGCCGCTGCTACGGATCGCGATTGCACATTATCAATTTGAAACGATCCATCCTTTTTTGGATGGAAATGGCCGCCTCGGGCGTCTGCTGATCACTCTCTATCTTGTCAGTCAAAATATTCTTGAAAAACCTACACTCTATCTTTCCGATTTTTTCGAACGGAACAGGACCCAGTACTATGACTGCCTGACGCGGGTGCGAGAAAAAAATGATCTTGGCGGGTGGCTCCGTTTTTTTTTCGCCGGCGTAATAGAAACAGCAGAGAATTCTGTGAAGACATTCGAAAAAATTTTGCAATTGCGACGCGAGATCGAAAGTGAACGTCTTCCTCGAATCGGAAAACGAGCAGCAAACGGGCGCTTTCTCCTCGGTTTCTTATTCCGCAGTCCTGTGGTAAACAGGAAGGAACTCCAAACATTTTTGGACTGCTCGGAATCCACTGCAGGCAGACTCATTGCAGATTTTGTCGAACTTGGAATATTACGTGAGATCACCGGCTATAGCCGTAACAGACGTTATGTATTCGGAGAGTATATCGATATCTTTAATAAATGATTTAATAATTTTGAAAGATCGTTTGTATCTTTGATGGATGTTGAGCGTTGTTAAAGATATGAAACTTCTTATTTTCTTTAGCATTTTAGCCTTTTCGATACAGACTACAGAAATTGCTTCGGCGCAATGGACCCAGGTGAATGGGACTACTTTACATATTCAATGTCTGGCGGCATCAAATATGAACATCTATGCCGGAAATGGGACAGTTGTCTTTTCAACGGATAATGGATTAGTCTGGAATTTCCCATTACACGGACCTCGTGGGAGTAGTACTCGTGCTATTATAATTATTGATACGTTTATTTTTGCAGGTACTGATGGAGGATGGGTATACCGATCTGCTGATAGTGGCGCTAATTGGAGCAAAGTTAATAGTGGCTTGACTGACTCGAAAGATCGGTTTATTTGGGGGTTTGGAGCCAATCGTACCACACTCTTTGCACTGTCTCAGTTTGGAGGCGCTGCGAGTTCAAGTGACTTTGGTGAAAACTGGGTAAAGTCCGATAGTGGTTTATATTCTGATACTAGTTCAGTTAATACTCGTGTTTATACAATTATCGGTAGCAGCACGAATTTATTTGCAGGAACCAGTAACGGAGTATTCCTTTCTACCGATGGAGGTGCAAGCTGGACTTTGGCAAATAATAATTTGAAAAATATCGGCATATCTGCTTTTGTTCGCAACGAGTCATTTATTTATGCTGGGACTAATAAAGGCATATTCCGTTCTGCTGATGAGGGTAATAATTGGACGCAAATTAATAATGGGTTAACTAATACGTCAGTCCAGGCAGTTGTGGTAAGTGGTGCAACTCTATTCGCAGCAACAGCTGGAGTAGGAGGTGGCATCTACCGTTCAAGCGATTCCGGAGCACATTGGATATTTATGAGTAAAGATTTAGCTGATTCCAATATTACTGCGTTAGCTGTAAATGATAAATATTTATTTGCAGGTACAAACAGCACAGGAATTTGGCGATATCCTCTTTCAGCCCTTAGCAAAGTTGAACAAAATTCCCCTAATTCCGATGGAATAATTTTCCATCCCAATTATCCCAATCCATTTTCAACGCAAACCACAATTTCATTCTCAATAAGTAAAAGAGTATTTATCGATATGAAAATTTTCGATCTCCTTGGGAAAGAATGCGCACATGTATTTTCCGGCGAACTTGATGCGGGGGATCATTCGTATGCGTGGAACACTTCTCACTTGCCTTCAGGGGTATATACGTGCATTATTCGTGCAGCTGATGGATCAGCGGCGGAGCAGCCTATTATTGTGCGCTGAAATCCCGGCATCTCCGTATCAGAAAAATCTTTAAAATAAAAAAGTCATCGCCTTGTCGGCAAATGACTTCAACTAATAGCTCCCTTGAATTCTCCTCCTAAGAGGGCACGCGTTCGCCGCGGCGAACCCCTATGATCCCGCTGTAAACTGTTAACTGTAGACTGTCAACTCCCCCTCTACTTCACTCCCGGCTGATTGATCGCAATTCCGTTTACTGTACCGCTTACCGGGCAGGCACTCGTTATGATCACATCTTTCATGATTACTACGTAATATGCCGAGCCGTCTTTTACCGGATTATCAAGCGACACCAACTTCGGCTCCCTGATCTTCTGTACTGCAAAGTCGTTTCTGCCATCGTTATTCATATCGGTGATCGCTACACCCAGCGTGCTTTTATCGCTGGATTTTGAAAGGATCGAGCTTGCAGATGACGAGCTCGAACTGCTCGAACCTGATGAGATCGTGCTGCTGGATGCACCCCAGGAAAAGCTCATGAGTTCTATCTCATCTTTATGCTTATCCTTATCCGCTTTTTTCTTTGCAGCAAAATACTCATCGCTGCCGGCGAGTATCAATGAATATGTTCCAGGTTGAACGTTGGTAAATGTGAACTTCCCGTTAGCATCAGGTGTGGCTTTATAGATCTTACCGTCCGAGCTTTTGAAAATAATATAGGCATTCAAAGCTCCGAACGAAGCCGATGAGGCAAATAAACTAAGCGCAAGAATAAAAAGGCTAACTGCGCTAAAACGACGAATAAATGAGTGTTCCATGATGATTTCTCGTATATGGTTAAAAACAACAAAGTAAATATAGGAGACTAACGGATGAAAAGGGGAAGACGTGACAAGAGAAAAAACTCCCTCTCCCAGCACCGAGGAAGAGGGTTGGAGTGAGGGTTCACCGGATCTTTTCAGCCATGACAAACATCAAATAATAAATCCACACACATTTTTCTAATTACGGGAACTTTTCTTAAAAAAATATGTTGTATATAACCGATGAGAATCTATTGTCCAAAATAAATTGTCTATTTTTCTATACAAAGCCGGCACAAGCCGGCTTTGTCATTTAAGAGGGGACATGTGTGGTGTGCACAACGATATCCTTTAATTATAATTGGTTACAGGTGCTCATTTCAGAATTTGGTGCAGAAGTAAGAGACCTTAGTCTTGTGGTTTAAATGGGTGCTTAAGGCCTAGCATTGAATTGTGGGGTATCTTTTCGATTATAAATATCGAAGCTGGTTAGTTGTGCTGCCAGTTGATATTCATTTTTCAGGTGCGGATTGTTTAGTATCTTGAAATTATAATCCGCTTGAGGGTTATCTGCGGGTGACGGAATATGCCCTTTGGGAATATAGATCATAATGAGATCAGGTTTGCGGTTAAAGATATAATCTGCATCGAATGGACGGCCGGCTTTGCGGTCGGCGGCGATCTTTTTATCCATCAGGCCATTCATATCGATGAGCCTCATATTCGGATTGAGAAAGCCGATAATTCCCGCTTCGCCCAAGGCAACTGTGATCGGGCCGCTCGTATAGTGCTCAAGCCACTGCGCCACTTCAACATGATCGCCGACGGATTGACCCGGCAAACCGGCAAAACCGGTAGGCATTCCGCCGATCTCACTACGCAGTAAATTTCGCATCAGCATCATATTCGATGCCGCAAGGATCATGACAACAAGTGAAACGCGGATGATCCGTTTAGGAATTTCTGCTTCGAGATCCATCCGAACAAAAACCGAGCGAATGCCGATGATGCCGATCGTGATCATCATCGCCGCAACCGGAATATAGAACCGAAAGCCTGGCATCCAGTCGCCGCCGGAATAAATTGTAAAAAGTACTGCGGCCGCAATAAAGAAAATAAGTAACGCTCTGACACTTCGGATCTTTCCATTATCATGAAAAGCAAAAGGCAGGAATACTGCAAGCGAACCACACATGGCTGCCAACGCACCGAGACTGCTCTTGACAGCAAGGATCGATGCCATCAAGCCGCCGCCGGTTTTTGCATAGAAGGTATTCGGAACAAGTTCGTGATATGTCTGCCATCGCCATAAGAGAAAAGCACCCATGATAAGCAGATACGGAATGCCGCACCATGCAATGACACGTAATTTTTTTCCGCTTTTGATAAAAAGATATAGCATGGTCACTGCAGCAAAGAGCGGAGGCTCAGGGCGGCTCAGCGAAGCAATAGCAAAGAGCAATGCAATGCCAAGTAACGAACGTGATTCATGCTTAGTAGTATTTCGCAGTAAAGGAATTGCAATAACTGCAGCAAAAACGTAGCAGCATGCAACAAGCGTCATCTCCAGTGCACCGCAGGACCAGAGTACGAACGGTCCGCAGGAGGCAAGCGCTGCAAAAGCAAGGCTTGCATAAAATGGGGCGGGAGGCGATGCTTCGAACAAGCGGCGGATAAGAATGTAAAGACCGGCAATTGTCAAAAATCCGAAAAGGCAGCTCAGTATTTTTGCCGCCCACAGCACGGCCATCGGAGACTCGGAACTGATGATGCCGGATTTTAATCCAAGGGCAAGCGCCGCTACCCAAAGTGGATCGGAATGACCTTCGACAAGTTCGCCGGGATTGTAGACGAATCCATTCCCGGCAGCAGCATTTTTTGCGATGCGAAGCGAAATGAAGACGTCGTCAACGGTAAAATTGATATAGTCTATCGTCTGCACCAGCAAGAATACTAAGCCGATACAAAGCAGGAGAATAGAAATCTTTCGATATGGATTATGGGGGGTACTATTCACGACAATTCAAAAATACGCCTTTTATTAAATAAATATTGAAAAGGAGTAAATTATTATCGGATCTGAATTATTAGTTATTCGAGGAGGTATGATCATGCATACATAAGGCGTGCACCTTTTGGCTTAGGGATCGGGGTGCCATCTTCGACAGCTGTTTCCAACCAGAGTTGGATCGCAGTATTGATTTCCCGGAGCGCATCTTCTTGAGTGGCTCCATGGGCCATACATCCGGGCAGTTCCGGCACTTCGGCAACGAAGGTGTTATCATCGGAACTCCAATATAAAACAATTTCGTATTTATACATAGCTATGGCTTTCCCAGATTATATTTTATGATAATGTCGCGTACTTGTTTCACCTGGTATTTTTTTGCATATCCTGAATCAGCTTGAATATTTATTCTTTCGAAAATTCCGGACTTTGTGAAGATATGATGACTGCCTTTTATTCTTTCATGATATTGGCATCGGAAGTGCCTGTCAGGATATCCTTGATGAGTTTTTGATTTTCTGCCATTTGTCGAGGTTAGAAAGCCAATATCTTTTCGATCGCTGCCGCGATCTCTTCTGCTCCGGGCAGGACGGCATTCATCAGACCTACATTATATGGTATCGGTACATCCGGTGTGGCAAGCCGTTCGACCGGAGCATCGAGATATTCGAAGGCTTCCTGAGTAATGGTGGCACAGATCTCGGCGGCGAAATTACACGTCCAGTTATCTTCGGCAAGAATAAGAGCCCGGCTGGTTTTCCTGACGGATGCTAAGACGGCTTCTTTATCATACGGGACGATGGTACGGAGATCTAAAATTTCTATGGAAAAGTCCGATGTCGAAGAAGAATTGACTTCGGACTTCAGACTTGGGACTTCGGACGCAGCAGCTACTGCCCGCTCGACCATTGCTCCCCAGGTTACGATGGTCAGATCATTTCCTTCCTGGACGACTCTGGCTTTGCCGAACGGGATCATGAATTCATCTCCGGGATAATTTCTTCTGCCCGGTGGTGTATCGAGCAAGGCACGATGCTCGAAGAAAAATGTCGGATCTTCGCCGCGCAGTGCAGTGCGAAGCAAGCCGACGGCATCTTCGGCATTCGATGGAAATGCAATGCGCCATCCGATCTGATGTGCAAAGACAGCCTCGCCGGAAACCGAATGCCAGGGGTCGCCCGTCTTCTTGGCATAGCCAGCCGGAATGCGGACAACCATCGGAGCAGCAAATTGCGATTTGCTTCGCCAGCGGACCGTACCGCAATCGTTGATCTGCTCGGTGGCAGGGTCGGCATATTTACGGAATTGAATTTCCGGAACAGGCATCAAGCCGGCAAAAGCCATACCGACCGATCTGCCGATAATGCCTTCTTCCGATAGCGATGTATCGAAGACACGGTCTTTACCGAACTTCACTTGAAGATCGACTGTCGCGCCATGGACTCCGCCTTTAGCGCCGACATCTTCGCCGAAGATAAGCAGCTTAGGATTGCGGGCAAGTTCGACTTCCAACGTCTTGCGAACGGCATCCTGCAAATTCATTCTGACGCCTTCGTTGCGAGAAGAATTTATTTCAATAGGCTTTGCGGAGAAAACATGATCATGAACAGTAGATATATCGGGCTGAGGAGAATCCAATGCCCTATCTCTTGCGGCATTGACATCGGATTCGACTTCGGTTGCAAGTGCATCCCATTCTTTTTTTGAAAAGATCTTATTGGCTATGAGATATTTTTCTAATTTCGGAAGAGGATCGTTTTCTTTTTCTTTCTTTAATAGCTCAGGAGATTTATAACTTTGTGTATCGACGAACGAATGCCCTTCAAGCCTCGGAATAGTCAGATGTATCAGTGCCGGACCTTGCCAGGAACGGGTATAAGCAACAGCTTCGGAAATATTTTTCGCTGCAACTTCCGGATCTGTGCCATCAGAGTCCCAGATCTTCAGATTGCCGAACGACGCAAGATTTTTTGCAATGTTAGCTCCGGGAGTCTGGAAATCGCCGGTAACGGAAATTCCGTAGCCGTTATCTTCGATGAAAAAAAGAAGTGGAAGTTTCTGCGTCGTCGCAGCATTGAGCGCTGCCCAGAATCCGTTGGCAGCAACCGAACCATCGCCGCCCAAAGCAACGGCAATAGCGCCTTTATATGAATCATCTTTTAACACATTCGCATGATATTGCACTGCCTGCGCCCAACCGATCGCCGGAGAGTATTGAGCACCGACATCGCCCGAAGCCGGAAGGACCGTACCGCGTGATCTCGGTCGAAGAAAGTGGACGACGCCGATATCGCGGCCGCCATGTACGCCGCCGGAACGAGCCATCGAAGCCGCCATCGATTCCTCGGCCGTCAGGCCTTGTCCCAAAACAAAAGGACGAGATCTATAATAGACTGTTGCGCCATCATGCTGATGCGAAATATATTCGGATAAGATCGCCTGGATCATATCATGGCCGCGAGCCGAGAACTGATAGGTGACAAGTCCTTTCGGAACAAGCTCCGTCTCTTCGATCTTATCGATTGCCCGCGAAGTAAGCACGGTGCGAGCAACATTTTTCCAATCAGGATGTACCGATGAAGTAGCTTTTGGCATCTGCCTTTTTTAATAAGGGGTTGAAAACATCATTTAAGAGTGGAAAAGTCCAGTATGAGGAAATCGGAATTTATACGAAATTTGATCGCGAGAATAGCTCCAAAATATCCTAAAAAACGCAGTTTTCGGATTTTTAAGAAAAAAATTGTAATTTTTTCCGATTCCAGAGAACAATTCATCCGGGAATTGGTTATATTTGCTCCCCAAATAACCTGACCGTACATTTTTTTTCACATTATAGAAAGTACATCTAATGAACATATTTTCCACGAAAGCAAAATATCTTTTATCGTTTGTATTTGCTGCCTTGCTTGCAGCAGGTACGTTAACGAGCTGCAATAATGCCGGTAATGCCGGGCCCGGCTCATCGGTACAAGTCCAAAATCCATCGCAGCCTGATCTGACCAATGCGATCGATATTCAGAATCGTCATACCGACGATCTTCTCAACATCGATGGCGTCATCGGAACCGGAGCCGGATATCACACCGATGGCACACCAGCCATCTATGTATTCACGAGCAGAGCTGATGTCGCCGGAATTCCCGCTTCGATCGAAGGAGTGGGTACGCTCATCCAGAATATCGGTGAAGTAAAGGCATTGGGCTATTCAGGCTCATCACAACTTCCTACCCAAAGCGGATATAGCGTCGGCAACGATAATGAATGTGCCGCCGGAACGATCAGTTGCGTCGTTACAGATAATCAAACACATACGAAGATGTATCTTTTGAGTAATAATCATGTATTCGCACGCGTCAACAAAGCAGCGATCGGCGAGCATATCGATCAGCCGGGACGCTACGATGCAGTTCCGCAATGCTCGGCGAATGTCACGCATGAAGCGAATCTTTCAAGGTTCATTTCGATCAACTTTGGCAGAAGAGCATCTAATACCGTTGATTGTGCTATTGCGGAATTAATGGGGGGCATTACTGCAACAACGGCATCGGCAGGCGGATATACGCCGACAACTACAACCGAAGCGCCTGTCCCGAGTATGGCAGTTGAAAAAACCGGCCGTACAACAGGCACAACGACAGGTACTATTGCTGCTGTTAATGTAACGGTCTCCGTTTCGTACGGTGGCGGTCAGACAGCAAAATTTGTGGGCCAGATCTACATTTCATCGACGACATTCAGCGGTGCGGGAGATTCCGGATCGCTTATCGTCGATTCGAATACACTGAATCCGGTCGGCTTGCTTTTTGCAGGTTCAGCCAATTCAACGATCGCAAATCCGATCACTTCAGTACTGAAGGCACTGAATGTCAGTATCGTCCCGCCGCCTCCGGCTCTGTAAGAACAGAAATGATCTGTAAGAGAAAGGGCAACCGAAATCGGCTGCCCTTTTGTTTTTTTATTATGGTTGTATATTTCGCGCTTGCACTCATCTTGAATTTTGCCAACACGGCTCATGCCAATGTATTGCCAAACGATTCGACAAAAGTGACCGGACACAAAATGACGATTACCGAAGTACTCCAAAAAAATACCGATAAATGGATGAAAATTTCCGGGGTCATCGGCACAGGTGAAGGAAAATCCGAAGGCAAGCCATGTATCATGATTTTTACAAATGTTAATTCCAAACGTATCAGAAAAAAAATCCCTAAAACAGTCGATGGATATAAGGTAATTTTTGAAGAAACAGGTGATATCAAGGTACAAAAATAATTTTAAGGTAATGCTATGTCTAAAACACTACGTAAAAGATCGATCGTCAAAGCGATCACCTACCGGATAGCTATTGTTATCCTTGATTTTACAACGATCTATCTATTTACCGGAAAGGTCAATATTGCCCTTGGGTTTATGGTAATAAGCAATCTGTACACAACTGTTGCATATTATCTCCATGAACGAATATGGAGCAGAATAGCATGGGGAAGAGGATCATCATGAAGGTAAATGGTACCCCATGTAACTTTCTTTTTGTTCTGTGCGTATTGAAGTCCGATATTCCCCCAAGAATAGTTTTTGAAATGTTTCTAATCACGGATTATCATGTGGTTTGTTGAATTAGCATTACGCCGTCCGTATACAGTTGCGGTACTTTCTTTTCTACTCCTTATACTTGGGGCCCTCTCATTGTCAACAATGCAAGTTGACATTTTCCCGACTATTGATATTCCTGTTGTAGGTATTGTGTGGAATTATCCCGGTTTATCCACCGAAGATATGGAACGGCGCGTCGTCTTAATTGACGAACGCGCAATCTCAGCTACCGTCAATGGTGTTGCAAAGATCGAATCTCAATCCATTGCCGGCATAGGCATTCTTAAGGTCTACTTTCAGCAAGGTGCAGATATAGGTTCTGCAATTGCACAGATCACCGCGGGAGCGAACACGGCACTCAGGCAAATGCCCCGTGGAATGAACCCGCCAACGATATTACAATTTAATGCATCGAATGTTCCGGTTGCGCAACTTACCGTAACGAGTAAAACGATGCCCGAAGAAAAGATATATGATTACGGGCAAAATTTTATTCGTATCGGATTATTTACTATACCCGGATTATCTACGCCTTCTCCTTATGGCGGAAGGCAAAGACAGGTTTCGGTCAATATCGATCCAAAAGCACTTGAAGCCAGAGGCTTATCTCCTACCGATGTCGTTAATGCCATTCAAGGTTCAAATGTTACTGTCCCAGCCGGTACTGCGCGCATCGGAACTACTGAATATAATATTGAGACAAACTCCAGCCCTTCTGCTATTGAACGATTCTCTCAAATTCCGGTGAAAGTTGTTGGCGAGCGGACAGTCCTCTTAGGAGATGTCGCACAAGTAGAAGATGGGTTTAAAAAACAAGCAAATATTGTCCGTGTCAATGGAAAACGTGCTACATACCTGGCAATACTAAAAAAATCCGATGCCTCAACACTTGCTGTAGTTCAGGCAGTGAAGGATATGATCCCTTCGATAAAAGCTGCTGCGCCAAATGGTATTGAGGTTAAACTTGATTTTGACCAGTCCACATTCGTTAAAGCATCCATTGATGGCGTCACTCGTGAAGCGATCATTTCTGCAATTCTCGTTTCTCTCTTGATCCTTCTTTTCTTAGGAAGTTGGAGAAGCGTAATAATCGTAGCAACATCCATCCCCCTTGCCATTATGGCAGCGATTATTGCTCTTAAACTAACAGGAAATAGTATCAACATTATGACATTGGGTGGTTTATCGCTTTCCATAGGAATGCTTGTTGATGGTGCGACCGTAGCAATTGAGAATATTCATCGAAACAGGCTCTTGGGTAAGCACTTAACTGTGGCAATATTAGATGGTTTAAAACAGATCCTAATACCGACGGTGCTTGCCATTCTCGCAATTTGCATCGTCTTCTTTCCGGTAGTTTTGTTAACCGGGCCAGGAAGATTCCTCTTTATTCCAATGGCTCTCTTTGTCGTGGTCGCTATGCTTGCCTCCTTTGTCCTCACTTTGACGGTTGTTCCGATGCTGTCAAGAGCATTGTTACCAGGCGAAAAACATCATGACGATTCTTTTATTCACCATGTTGGCGAACACCTAAAGCAGCCAGGCAAGTTTGGAACATTTATAAAACAACTTGACCAACGGCGGGATCATGTATTTCATAAATTACAGAATGGGTATGGTAATCTGCTCGAAATAGTAATGGAACGCCGGGGATTTGTCTTAGCTGTTGCGGGAGTTATTCTTGTAATTACTCTCTTTCTTCCAGGCATGATAGGTACAGACTTCTTCCCAAATACCGATACAGGCTTAATGAAACTCCACATGCGAGCACCTGTAGGTACAAGGATCGAAGAAACCGAAAAAATTGTCGCGCAAGTGGAGGATGCGATTCGGGAAGAAATACCTGAAAAAGATTTGGAGACATTAAACGATATGATCGGCGTTCCATCCAACTCATATAATCTTGCATTCATTAACACGGACAATGCATCGGGTATGGATGCAGATTTTTTGATTTCACTAAAGACCGAGCATCAGCCGACAGATCTCTATATGGCAAAACTGAGGAAAGTGTTGCCTGAAAAATTTCCCGGAACCTCCTTTTATTTTCAACCGGCTGATATTGTCAGTCAGGTACTAAACTTCGGGCTTTCTGCGCCGCTTGATGTGCAAGTACAATATGCAAATTTGGATAGCGCATATGAATTTGCGCAGAAGCTTCGTTTAGCGATGAAAAAAATACCGGGTACAGCTGATGTTCATATCTATCAGGCTCTGAATTATCCTACGCTCAGGTTAAATGTGGATCGGGTACGCGCTTCGCAGATGGGGTTGAGTGAGCGGGATGTGATCAGTAATATGCTTGTTTCACTTTCATCGAGTACTTTATTGGCACCTTCTTTTTACGTCAATCCGTCGAATAACGTCAACTATAATGTTGTCGTGCAAACACCGTTAGAAAAAGTGTCTACCATTAATGAACTTCTCAGAACCCCTTTGACTGCAGCATCCCCAACCAAACAAGCTGTTCATGCAAAGTCGGCATACGAAGAACCACATGCCCCGGTGCAAACGCTTGGTAATATCATTTCCTTAAGCACTGAAGTAACGCCTAATCAGCTTAACCATCATACTGTGCAGAGGGTACTGGATATTACTTCGAATGTTGAAGGAAGAGATTTAGGTTCGGTGGCAAATGATATTCAGCATTCGATAGTAAACCTGGGAAAACTTCCAACCGGAATGACTATTTCCGTCCTCGGTCAAAATGAAGTAATGAATGATTCGTTCAAAAGCCTCGGTCTTGGAATTATATTGGCGATTATATTAGTGTATCTGTTGCTGATGGTGCTATTCCAGTCATGGGTTGATCCGTTCATCACGATGATCGCTGTCCCGGGAGCACTTATCGGTATTCTTTGGATGCTGACGATAACCGGTACAACCATTAATGTTGTTTCGTTAATGGGTGCTATTATGACGATCGGTATTGCTGTATCGAATTCGATTTTGCTTGTCAGCTTTGCCAATGATATCCGCATCGAAAAAAATGTCAGTGCCGTGCAAGCCGCTATTGAAGCCGGCAAAACACGTATGAGACCGGTGCTTATGACCGCGCTTGCGATGATCCTCGGCATGATACCAATGTCACTGGCTCTTGGTGAAGGCAGCGAGCAAAATGCTCCCCTTGCTCGAGCCGTTATCGGCGGACTCATTGTGGCAACGATCGTGACACTTTTTGTCGTACCGATCGTCTATTCAATTTTACGGAAAAAAATACCGTCAAAACATATTTTCGAACTTCGCTTTCAAAGTGAAAAACAAGGATTCGACTATGCCGGCAGCCGCGATAATGAAATTATTGAAGAAGAACCGGAAGCCGAAGTAAACCCGGCATAAAAACTTTTTAAACAAATATGAAAACCATAGTCAAGGCTGAGAAACGTAAGAAAAGTGCAAAAGCGCTGTACATCTCTTCATGTATTTTGATCGTTGGATCAATCGGAATTATATTGGGGATCACCCATTCTAAAAATGCATTCGTCGAGAGTCAAATAAAATCGCGGACTACTGAACTTGACGCAGGTCCGCACGTTCAAATAAGCACCGTTTCTCATTCATCCGAAGAGAGTCCTATAACATTGGAAGGAGATGCGATGCCGTACGCGAGCACAATTATTTATGCAAAGATCGGTGGGTACTTACATGATATAAAAGTTGATAAAGGAGACCACGTAACTGCAGGACAAATTCTGGCAGTTATTCAATCTCCCGAAACAGACAGACAATTTTTAGCTGCTTCTGCTGATGCAAAAAATAAAGAAAAAATTGCTAAAACGAATCGAGAACTGTTAAAAAAAGGACTGGTATCGGAACTTGCTTCGGAGCAAAGCGACGCAGATGCAGAAGTGGCCAGGCAAAATGTTGCAATGCTTGAAGTACAGAAAAGTTACGAAACAATCAGAGCTCCCTTTACCGGTACGATTACTGCCCGCTATGCAGATCCTGGCGCACTCATTCAAAATGCTGTTAATCAGGAGACGACAACACTGCCGATAGTCTCCATTAGCCAGGTTAATCGTTTGCGTATCAGTATATTTCTTGATCAGCGGTACGCTTCGTTCGTTCATATCGGAGATCCGGTTGAAATCAGCGTTCCCGAGCGACCAGGATTTGTCGTTAAAACAACTGTCACTCGTTTTTCCGAACAGCTTGATCCTCAGACAAGAATGCGCCTGATAGAAATAGAAGTACCGAATGCTGATGGAAAGATCGTTGCGTGGAGCACGGTCAATGTCGAATTAAAAGTCAAAATGCCGGTTCAAATGGAAATTCCGGCTGCCGCATTGGTCGTGAAGAAAAATAAATTCTTCGTGCCTGTTATTAATTCAGAAGACAAAATCGAATTTCATGAAGTTCATATTGGGGACAATAATGGGATTACAGTTAAAGTACTTGACGGGTTGACCGGAGATGAAAAAGTAGTCTTGAATCTCAACTCCGCCGTCATGGAAGGTTCTCATGTTCAGCCAGTCCTTCTTGAAGTCAAAAAAACGCTCTGATCTAACCCTCTTTCAATTTTAGTCCGAAAATCTCTCCAAAAACGCCCGCGAATATCACCATATATCCTTTAGATTCATTCGTTTCCCTTAATTTCCCTATTTCTTAACAATTTCTTAACAATTTGGTAATAATTCGGTAACATTGGATTCGTATTTTTGCGCGATATTTCTTTAACCACAATTCAATTCTCATGAAAAAAATCACTTTTCTCATTGCCTGTGGCTTGCTGCTGGCAACTTTTGGTATTCATAGTTCATACGCACAAACAGCAAATGCCGGAGCAGTTGATTCTACGTTTACTCCGTCAGGAACTTTCTCGGGCCAATTTTTCGGCGACATTTCTGACAAAATACATGCTGATTCTTTGGGTCAGAATAATGCTAGTAATGGCCGCGGCAACAGTGAATATTCTCTCTATCAGAAAGCATACTTGAACGAGCAGCTACGCCGCGTTTACCTGGGATACACATATAATATCTCAAGGAACTTCACAACACAGTGGTTAGCGGCTTACGAAGAAGGATATCCGGGCGCAGCTAACGCGATAGGCGGTTTTGGAGGCATAACGACAGATGCTGCTGGTGAGCGTTCATTTTATTTGAAGTATGCGAACCTTCAATGGAAAAATATCTACTCCAATGCCACTCTTATTTTCGGTGCACAGGCTACCCCCGGCTTCGTTCCAACGTCGGAAACTCAATGGGGATATCGCTCAATCGAAAAGACCATCACCGATAAATATGGTATTATCAAATCCGCGGATCTTGGTTTAGGTTTATATGGCTCCTTCGACGATGCAAAAAATTATGGTTACGATCTGTTGTATGCAGATGGTACCGGTCAGAAACTCCCTTCTCTCAGATATAAAAAATTGTATGTTGACCTATGGACATACTTATTGGACAAGAAGTTTTTCATCCAACTGTATGGTGATATGAATAGATATTCCGGCGAACTAAGTCCACATGACGCAACGACGTTGAAAGTCTATGCTGCTTATTATACAGTTCCGCTTACGATCGGCTTCGAAGGATTTATGTATAATATCAAAAACGCAGCAGTTGATACGGTCATTTCAACAAAGACTGTCGAAACAAATGACATCAAGACGATCGGACTTTCATTTTTTGCAACGGCGCAGATCATCCCGAATTCTTTGAATGCTTTTGCCCGTTTCGATATGTTCAATCCGAACGGCGATCTAGTATTCGACAATACCAGATCCTGGGCTACAGTGGCGGCTCCCGTTGGATTCCTCACTTCAAACGCTGGCAATGGAAATGGAGCTCAACTTTCGACCAAAGAAAATTTCTTTGTTGTAGGTTTAGATTATACACCATATAAGAATGTCCATATCATGCCAAACATTTGGTATAATTCTTATGCAAGCCAACCGGTGGGCAACTACTCGAAATTAGTCGGCAGTTCGTCTTTGAGTAGCGATAATGAAATGGTAGCTCGCATAACTTTCTACTATAGATTCTAAAAAAAACTATCACACTATTATTACTAATCCAATGAAAAACCTAACAAAGATTTTTTCGGGAGTCCTCGCCATAGCACTGGCGGGGCTTTCGCTCAGCACGTTCACGGCGTGTAAGAGCGGCAATAAGCCCGGTGATTCTACGGCAACATCTTCGATGACGATCCTTGGCGCAGGTTCCTCCTTCGTCAATCCGCTCTTCTCGAAAATGTTCGCCGAATACAATACGAAAACCGGCGTAAAAGTAAATTACCAGTCGATCGGCTCCGGTGCTGGAATCCAGCAGCTGAAGAGCAAGACGATCGATTTCGGCGCTTCGGATGCATTCTTGAATGACGAGAAGATGGCTGATATGTCTGCTCCGATCATCCATCTTCCGGTTGCCATGGGAGCCGTAGTTATGACCTACAACATCCCGGGCGTTACCGGTTCGCTTAATTTTACGGGAGATGTTATCGCAAATATCTATCTCGGAAAGATCAAGAAGTGGAATGACAAGGAGATCACAAAATTGAATCCGGATGTGAAACTTCCGGCAACAGATATTATCGTTGCTCATCGCAGCGATGGCAGCGGTACTACGGCGATATTTACCGATTATCTCTCTAAAATGAGTGATGAATGGAAAACGAAGGTCGGAATGAACACTTCGGTAACCTGGCCTGCCGGAATCGGCGGGAAGGGTAATGAAGGCGTTTCAGGACTTGTCAAGCAGACTCCAGGTACCATCGGATATGTCGAGTTGATCTATGCGATGCAAAATCAAATGCCGTTTGCGAAAGTGTTGAATAAATCCGGCACAAACGTTACGCCTTCGCTTGCATCCGTTATGGCTGCTGCGAATACAAAATTACCGGATGATATGCGCTTCAGCCTTACCAATACAGATGTTGCTGAAGGATATCCGATTGCAGGCACAACGTGGGCGCTGCTCTACAAAGAGCAAAAGTATGGTACGCGTACACAAGAGCAGGCTACTGCACTTGTTAACTTAATGTGGTGGGTTCTTCACGAAGGACAAGCATTCAACGAGCCCCTCAACTATGCAAAAGTACCGGCATCCGCAGTTGCACAATGTGAAGCATTGTTAAAATCGGTTACCTATGACGGTAAGCCGATCATGAAGTAAGTTTACCTCATCCAAGTTACCTCCGAAGTAAAGTCAGGCGCGTGCCCTAACAAGCAAGCGCCTGATTTTTACTTCTTGGTTTTCGCGGTTTCCCCCAAGTAAGCCGTGAGCATTTGCCACAATTGATAAGGTATTGGGGAATTATGTCACTATTAGAACCAGTTTTCGATCTCGGAAGAGCGAAAGTAAAGGAAACTGTAAAGGTGATCGAGAAGGAGCCAAGCTATCATAAGCCACACGTTGACAGCGGAATTTTTTATAAAATTCTCGTCATTTGTGCAGGTTTCATCGTCCTTCTTCTAACCGGAGTTTTCATAACACTTGTTGCAAAGTCAATACTCAGCATCAAGACGTTCGGCTTCAGCTTTATTTTCGGACAAACCTGGGATCCTCTTGGTGGAATTTTCAACGGACTTCCATATATCGTCGGCACCGTTGTTACCTCGGTTCTGGCACTTGCGATTTCCTTCCCGTTCGGTATGTCCATTGCCATCTTACTTGGCGAATATTTTCGATTTGGTTTTTTTATCGAGTGTATTAAAAAATTTACTGGAGATGCTTGCCGGTATTCCCTCGGTCATCTATGGTTTTACCGCACTTTTTTTTCTTGTTCCGATCATTCACGATTTCGAAGTAGCTCAAGGGATTCAGCCTGCCTACGGAGTCAGCATCTTGGCTGCAACGATCGTTCTTTCGATCATGATCATTCCCTACTCTGCTTCGGTTGCCCGCGAGATCATCCAGCTTGTACCGAATAATCTGAAAGAGGCTGCTTACGCAATGGGCGCTACGAGGTTCGAGGTAGTGATGAAAGTTATCCTGCCCTATGCCCGTTCGGGAATCGGTGCAGGCTTTCTTCTTTCCTTCGGCAGAGCGGTCGGTGAGACGATGGCTGTAACGATGGTCATCGGAAATACGAATGCTATCGCAAAAAGTCTTTTTGATCCCTCGAATACCATGGCAAGTATCATTGCCAATGAATTCACCGAGGCAACCACAAAAATTTATCTCTCGTCACTGATCGAGATCGGGCTGATGCTCTTTATCATCACTGTGCTCTTCGATATTTTAGGGAGATATATCATCAAAAAAATGGCAATGCAATGACCAATCGTTTTTTGCAATGGCGCATTACGAAGAACTGGCTGTTCGTCGTGTTCTTATTTCTTTTTGCAGCACTGACGGCAGTGCCGCTCGTGCTTATTATCTATTATATCGTACGTAATGGCATTTCGGCGATCAACTGGGACTTCTTGACGAACATTCCTAAACCTGTCGGCGAAGCAGGCGGAGGAATTATCAATGCCATCGTCGGCACAGTCATGCTGATCGTGAATGCCTCTCTTATAGCAGCGCCGATCGGGGTTCTGGCAGGTGTCTATTTATCTGAATTCCCGAATACCAGGCTTGCAAGAATAGCAGGATTATTCGTCGAAATTTTGCAGGGCATACCATCGATCGTTATCGGCATTGTGGCCTATGTGTGGCTCGTCGAACCATTAGGAAATTTTTCCGCTCTATCGGGGAGCGCTGCACTTGCCATCATGATGCTTCCGGTTATCGTCCGTACGACGGAAGAGACGATCAAACTCGTCCCGAATTCTATGAAAGAAGCTTCGCTTGCTCTTGGTATCAGCCAAAGTCGGACGATTTTACGAGTGCTTATTCCAAATTCATTAAGCGGCATCATTACCGGCATTACGCTCGCAGTTGCACGCATAGCTGGCGAAACTGCTCCGCTGCTTTTTACCGCTTTCGGCAATCCGTTCTTAAGTTTTAATGCGTTACAGCCGGTGCATTCCTTGCCGCTCTTAATTTTTAATTATGCCACAAGCCCCTATGACGATTGGCACCGTCAGGGCTGGGGCGCTTCGCTGATACTGATCATCATGATACTGATGCTCTCAATAATCTCAAAAATGTTAATCAAGAGATGGAAAGTGCAATTCTAAAATCAAGAAATTTTAACGCCTATTTCGGAGACAATCATGTCCTCAAAGGAATAGACCTGGATATCCCGCGGCAGCAGATACTTGCCATGATGGGACCTTCCGGCTGCGGCAAAACAACATACCTGCGCTGCATCAACCGGATGCATGAGTTAACACCGGGCGCAAAATCGAGCGGCGATATGCGGCTTGATGGCGCAGATGTTTTTGCCATGAATGCCATGATGCTCCGCAGAAGAATAGGAATGGTCTTTCAGAGACCGAATCCATTTCCGAATTTGAGTATCTATGATAATGTGATCGCCGGCTATCTTCTGAACGGCATAAAAATGAAGAGGGCGGAAAAGCATGAACTTGTCGAGACCTCATTACAAAAAGCAGCGTTGTGGGGTGAAGTAAAGGATAGTTTGCATAAAAAAGGCGCCTTCTTATCAGGCGGGCAGCAGCAGCGCCTCTGTATTGCGCGTGCCATAGCGATGAAGCCGGAGATGATCCTGCTCGATGAGCCGACCTCGGCGCTCGATCCTATCTCGACTTCGAAGATCGAAGAATTAATTTTCGAGCTTAAAACGAATTATACGATAATCATCGTTACTCATAATATGCAGCAAGCTGCACGCATCAGTGATATCACGGCGTTCTTTTATCTGGGCGAACTGATCGAAGTAGGCGAGACGCGCGATATGTTCACCAATCCGAAAAAGAAACAGACGGAAGATTACATTACCGGAAGATTCGGATGACAAATCTGATGAACGATCCGCAGGAAATGATAGACGGATTCCGTTTTACAAGGCGGGGCTCGCATAGAGTAAAAAAGCTTTTACATAAATTACAATATTATAAACGAAAAATGTCAGCAGCACTCAACAACCCCCGTATTCACCGCCATTTCGAAGACGAACTCGAAAAACTGCGTGCCTTACTCATCCGTATGGGTTCGCTTGTTGACGAGCAGGTCGAACTTGCAGCGAAGGCTGTATTGACTTCCGATATGGAATCGGCGCGATTCGTTTTGAAACGCGAAATGCGCGTCAATGAATATGACCTGATGGTCGATGGTCTCTGCCAGCGCATTCTTGCCCTCACTCAGCCTGTTGCTATTGACTTGCGTATGCTTATCGCAGCGATGCGCATTGACAGCGAGTTCGAACGCATAGGCGATATCGCCGTGAATTTTGCCGAGCGCGTCGAGCCGCTTGCAGGTTCTGCAAAACTCTTAGAGAAAGTCGGGATCAAAGATATGCTTTCGGAAGCAATGAAGATGTTCCGTGATGCTTTCGATGCTTTTATCAATAATGACGCAGAACTAGCCCGCGCACTATTCGACCGCGATGATACGGTAGATGACTATGCAAAAGATGCCTTCAAGCTGCTCATTGATGAAATGAAGAACGATCCGAACCAGATCGAGCCTGCGGCCCATGCGATGGCACTTCTCCGCCATGCCGAACGCCTTGCCGATCATGCTACTAATATTGCCGAAGATGTCGTTTTCATTGTCGAAGCCAAGATGCTCAAGCATCACCCTCCCGAGAATGTCAGCAGAAATGACGCTGATTAAAAGGTAAAAATTTCTTATTCAAGAATCGATCTCTCAATTCCCTCTTCCGGTACTCCGGAAGAGGGTTGTCTTTATTAAATTGAATTTTTTATAGATAGCTGGTTTCTTCCTTAAATTTGTCCTGCTTATATTCGTCATACGATCATATATATGGGATTTGCAAATTTCATCCGTAGTATTCTTCCTAAAGAAAATAAATATTTCGACCTTTTCACGGCAAATGTCGGTAATATCAAATCCGCTTCGGCCGATCTGCGCTTGCTCCTGGATGCAGGATCTCCGGCAGAACGTAAGATACTGATCTCGAAGATCGAAGAAGCCGAGCATCGCGGCGATATCATAACGCATGATATTTTCACCGACGTTTCGCAGACATTCATTACCCCCATTGACCGCGAAGATATTTTTGCACTTGCTTCGATTCTTGATGACATACTCGATCTTATGGAAGATACAGCGTTACGCACAGTGCTTTATGAAGTAACTGTTTTCCCAAATGATTTCCGTGATCTGACCGATACGTTATGCAAAGCAGTCGAAAGTCTTGCCAAGGCGGTGCCTATGCTTTCGAATATGAAAAATCATGAAGAAATCCACCGTCTTTGCGAGCATATCAATACCTGCGAAAATGCCGGCGATGATATATATCATAATGCCATCGCACGTCTGTTTCGGGAACAGAAAGATCCTATCGAGCTTATCAAGCTTAAAGAGATTCTTGGAGATATCGAAGATGCCATCGATAAATGTGAACACGTGGCAAATGTCATCGAGGGTGTTGTCATTAAGTATGCATAAAAAATTCTTATGACACTTGTGTACGTCGTTATCGGCATCGCTCTCATTTTCGATTATATCAATGGATTTCACGATGCCGCGAATTCTATTGCGACGGTCGTGTCGACGCGAGTTCTGACACCGGGCCAGGCCGTAATATGGGCGGCTTTTTTTAATTTCGTTGCGGCATTCGGTTTTGGCACGGGCGTTGCAAAAACCATCGGTTCGGGGATGATCGATATTTCTGTCGTTACGACATATGTGATTATGGCAGGTCTTGCCGGCGCAATCATCTGGGATCTGATCACCTGGTGGCTCGGCTTGCCGACAAGTTCGTCACATGCTCTGATCGGCGGATATGCCGGTGCAACGATTGCAAAGGTCGGCGGTTTTGGCGCAATCATCGTTTCCGGATGGACGAAGACACTGCTCTTTATCGTGCTTTCACCGCTGATCGGAATGGTGCTCGGATTTCTTATTATGTTGATCGTTACATGGTCATCGCGAAAGAGCACTCCGTTCGGAGTCGATAAATGGTTTCGGCGCGGACAGCTTTTTTCCGCCGCTGCTTATTCACTTGGACATGGAACGAACGATGCACAAAAAACTATGGGCATTATTGCAGGTTTACTTTTTGCAAATAAAATGATCCCTACATTTGATATCCCTTTCTGGGTAATCCTTGCCGCACATGCGGCGATCGGACTCGGTACACTTTCCGGAGGTTGGAGAATTGTAAAGACAATGGGCATGAGGATCACCGCTTTAAAACCTATAGGTGGATTTTCCGCAGAAGCGGCGGCAGCCATTACGCTGCTCGGTTCTGCAGCGGCAGGAATTCCGGTTTCGACAACACATACAATTACGGGAGCGATCGTCGGAGTAGGTTCGATAAAAAGGCCATCTGCCGTACGCTGGGGAGTTGCAACCCGTATTATCTGGGCATGGATATTAACAATACCCGCCGCTGCCGGAATCGGCGCAGGAAGTTACTATCTAATCAGAGCGCTGGGAGGAGTATAAAAAAATCCGGGGAATCAGGTTCCCACTTGTAGTTTTAGAAAATAGGTAAGAATAATTGACTTACCCAAGAAGAGTAAATATGGAACTTACCTCCTCCATTCCATGCTGTTACTACAATAAATAGATTGCAATCATGCGAATCAAAGCCTCCGTATTCGTTTTTGTCCTCCTTATATTCGGAGTTCAAAATTCGTACTCCCAATTCTCAGTTTCATTCACTCCCTTCGATAAAGCCCATTATGTCGGAGAAACAGATACTATAGGTATCTATGAAGTTACAGCCTTTTGGGATTGTCCTTTTATTTTTCAAGGATACCCTTATCGGCCAAATAGCGCATTCTCTTATGAAGTACTTTCCGACGGCACTTCACAAAAGAATCAGTATAGAGTTTATGTTTTTTATACTCCGAGAAGTACCGCTTCCTTATTAGATACAGTGATTCTCTATTTCCTAATGGAATCTGTTGCCAATTCATGTTACGGTCGTGTAGACAGTTTGAGACTTCTTACTTCTGCGGAGGGTACCAGCGATTCAACTGTACGTATTTTACCGTCGTATCAACAATCAACTCTAAGGGCAGACACGGCCAAAAATAAATGGACCGGCACCGCTCAAATTATTCTCAACAATAAAATAGATTTCCCGACCCAATTTTCTAATTGGAAAATTATTGCCGATTCAAATATTATATCTGTCACCGCTGCACACAAAGGCATTCCTACATCCACCTACAACGCTACAGCTTTTGAAACGCAGATACCAATAGACTTCGAGCTTTCTCTTTCACACGGTCCTATTTATGATACAATGTTTACGAATGTAATTTTGGAAACTCAAGTCACCTCCAAATTTTTTAATTCGACGCAGCAAAATACTATTGGACTAACAATTCTTCCTGCCCCTTATAAATTTCATGGCTCTATAGACTCGTCTTCGCTTCATTTTACAAATGATCCCGGGACGCATGATCAAAAAATAATTCGACTTCATCTTGATCCTACAACAAAAAGGTATTCTTATTCTCCACTGAGTCATCCTTTCAGTTTGAAAGAAAATATAATTGATTCATCTGCCAGGGAGATAGCTATAAACTGCGATCCCAAAAGCGGTGGAAATTATAGAGAACTTCTGAAGATCAACTTGATTGTGAAAGATTTTAATGGTGATGAGAGAAAAGATAGTCTGTCGGCAATTCTCACTGAGTCGGCAACCACAGATAAGGATTCTGCTTTTTGGATTCCTGTTATAAAGGCAGAAATGACGGCAAGAAAAATTCTTGGACTTCATAAAGGAGAAATACTCGTTTCTAATGATACTATGTTATTTCATTCTATTGATACAGGGAAATCATGGACTTCTGCTTACTTTCCAGAACAATCAATGTTTGGAGTCCAATTTGTTGCAGATGACCAAAAAAATATTTATTTTATTGAAGGACTTCCCGTAAACGGATATTATAGTTCAACTATCTACAAATCTTCAACTTTTGGCACAACTTGGTATCCCGAGAACAAAGGACTGCAATGGAATTATGGTGGGTCAGCAGACGCTAATCTTTTCCCATTATCTTTGTCGATCGACTTAAATAACACATTATACATAGATTGTCATGGATATATTAATGATTTATTCTGGCATAGGGGAACGCTTTTAGCTGGATCGTTTCAATCGACTGATAGGGGTCTTACATGGGTTGGTGGGGCTGATGTGGGTTATTATGAACCACCCGTTCATTACTACTTTTTCGACTCTACCAATGTACGAGTTACATTATACAATGGCTATTGTAATAATAGCAATTTTAATGATACTTTGAAAACAATAACTTTCAGTGCTGTGAATGATTACATTCTGCCAACAAAGAACAAAGGTATCTTTCGATCGACCGACAGTGGACGTTCATGGACAAAACTCGGTCTTGATCTTCCGGATATTAGAGCCATCGCCACTTCGCCATCAGGTGAAATCTTTATTGCCTCTTATGGCAATGGGGTTTTTCGCTCGACAGACAATGGCAAGAATTGGGAGGGAATAAATGGCGGACTCAATACGAAGAAAGTAAATGATATTATTGCAGTGCCCGGTGAGCCGTTATACCTTGCTACAGAAGATTCTTGGGTTTGGGAATCACAATGGATCGTGTCAAAAAGCCTTTCATCACCTGTACTTACGAAAACTACTAGTAATATCACATTCGATATATTCCCGAATCCAGCGCAATCGGTAGTTACGATAAATTATGCTCTTCCAGATAACATCTCCGCGAAAATAGCACTGTATGATATACTCGGAAAGAAATTACCACTTCCTGAAATTAATAATGAAATTAACAGTAAAGGCTCGTTGAACATTGATCTTTCTATTCTTCCTGCAAATATGTATTTCTCTACATTACAAACTTCTACTGGAATAATAACAAAAAAGATCCTCAGATACTAACCCCCTCAAAATAAATTCCCCTCCCCTGTAACTTCCGTCTTCCGATTGCATTTATATTCCGAATCCGTATCATTAACCTTTTCTCATTACAAATATGAAAAACATTCTTTTACCCGATCAGGCGCGGTTTCAACACCTGCGCAACACGCTATTCCTTATAAGCTTTCTAGCTATTTCCTCATTAGTAACCCTATATCTTGCCGGTTGCGCGAGCGGCCCCACAAC